>Ga0247842_10001394_pt1 | contig 40675 bp, 37 predicted proteins | sample LaCruzMarch2015__3_FD_192411 | JGI IMG/M metagenome (GOLD analysis project Ga0247842, IMG submission 192411) | Freshwater microbial communities from meromictic Lake La Cruz, Castile-La Mancha, Spain - LaCruzMarch2015_19m | ecosystem: Environmental > Aquatic > Freshwater > Lake | place: Spain...
GAAAGATTCGAAAAGCAAAAAACCTTCTTTAGATAAAGATCTGATGAAAAATCTAACAGAGATTCATGCTGCTATGATCAGAAGGCCTAATATGGTAGATGATCTTGAAAGAAAATTTCAAAAAGAGTGGATTGTCACTTTTAGTACTGCTTTGAGAGCAAACAGGATAGAGGATAAGACCCCTATTTTAGCTGAAGTTCAGCTTGTTAAAAAAGAGATTAAACTAGCTAAACAAAAGAACAAAGAAGCTCTAAAATTAAAAAAAGCAGCTTAAATCTATATTTATTTAATTTTTTATATTAAAAAAAGAAGTTACTTTATTTCTACTTTAGTTCCTAAACTTTGGCCAGGCATTCCTTTTTCAAATATTACTCTGATAGCGCCTTTATTGCCATGAGCACTAGCAACTTTACCTTTAATATCTCTTTTTGCTGGACTTGTCCAGACTACTTCTTTACCAACTAAAGCCATTGCTTTATCTCTTTTAGAAATACCATCTACAATAATAACCATATGGTTATCTTTTTGTGTGTGCCTGTTCATCTTATAATTAGATATTGTACCTTTCATCGTAGAGGATGAAAAATTAAGGCCATTTAAAAAGGTATCGATTTATGGCTATTAGAAAGATATATATAATACTGATACCATATAAAAATCATGGAAATAACGCTTTTTGGAGCAGCAAAAACAGTTACTGGTTCTTGTTACAGCATTAAGACAAAAAAATGGAATATATTGGTTGATTGCGGAATGTTCCAAGGTGCAAAAGAACTTGAAAGAAAAAACTATGAAGATTTTGGATTTGATCCAAAGGATTATCACTATCTTTTATTGACTCATGCTCATCTAGATCACTGCGGAAGGATACCTAAATTAGTAAAAGAAGGTTTCAAAGGAAAAATATACTCAACTTCTGCAACAAAAGATCTAACCTATGTAGTTTTGATGGATGCTGCAAAAATAGCATTTCATGATACTATCAATGAAAACAGAAAAAGAGAACAAGAAGGATTACCTCAAAGAGAGCCTATATTTACAGAAGGTGATGTTAAAACAGCTATGGAACTGTTTGAAGTGATAGATATAGAAGAAAAATTCCAGATAAATGATCATATTGTTGTTAAGTTCTATGAAGCAGGCCATATTTTAGGAGCATGCTGTATACAGATGAAGATAAAAGAAGCAAAAAAAGAGACGATTGTTGTTTTTTCAGGAGATATTGGACAAGCAGGCACGCCAATTGTTAAAGATCTTGAGATTATCGGAGAAGCAGACTATGTATTTATTGAATCGACTTATGGCGATAGGCTTCATCCTCCTGTTGAAGAAAGAAAAAATGAATTTCTGAAAATTATCAGGGATACTTATAAAAGAGGCGGAAAACTTATGATACCTTCTTTTGCAATTGAAAGGACCCAGGAATTATTATATAATCTAAATGAATTTGCTGAAAAAGAGATCATGCCAAAAATGAATGTTTATCTTGATTCACCTATGGCGATAGATGCAACAAATATTTTTATAAAACATATTGAAGAGTATAATAAGGAAGTTCGTGATCTGGTAGAGACAGGGGATAATCCTTTTCATTTTCCAGGATTGATATATACCAAAACTATTGAAGAGTCAAAAAAAATACAAGAGGTTACAAAACCTTGTATAATAATAGCAGGTTCAGGCATGTGTACTGCTGGAAGGATAAAGCACCATATAAGGCATAATATAAGCAATCCTCATAACACTCTTTTGTTTGTCGGTTATCAGGCAGAAGGAACATTAGGATATTGGATAAAGAATGGCGAAAAAAAGATCAGGTTATTAGGTCATGAAGTATTTGTAAATGCACAGATTAAGTCTATTGATAGTTTTTCAGGACATGCAGATTATAAAGGACTGTTAAATTGGTTAAGATATTTTATTCCTAAGCCGAAAAAAGTTTTTATCTGTCATGGAGAAGAAAGATCTTGTAAATCATTTGCTGAAAAAGTTGAAAAAACAGGAATCAAGACATATATCCCTAGTTTAGGGGAAAAACTTAAATTATAATTCTTTGGAAATAGGAAAATTATTTCACTTTTTTAACAATATGATAGGTGTATGGTGCAATAATCATCAGTTTTATTATTTCACTTAATATTCCAAGAACAACGGCAAATTGTATGCCGAAATAAGGTATGGTAGCAGGGGTAACAAGGCCAGAAGCAGGTAGATTCATCATAAGCACAAGTGTTGCTGCTTGTCTTGGATTTACCATGTGGATCAACCTTAGTATTTTATCATTTAGACCAGAGGTATAGAACTTTTTGATGGTTCTATCTTCGCTTTCATATAATTCAACGAACTTTAAGACCTGTTTGATATCATAAGGTTTATTTTGAATTTCTTTGAGTATAGAATATTGGCATAAAAAATAGTTATATGATTTATTAAATTCTTTTTGAGAATCTATACTGTATTTCTTGACCAATTTGTAAGAATATTTTATGATAGTTATAGATTGAATGTCTAATGTTTGCTGTTTTTTATGAAAGAAACCATAAAAACTCTTCAAGATACCTGTTTCTCTTGCAAATATCTTGAATCTCCCTTCTACTTTTTGGATATCATTAATGCCTTTCTTTAAGATTTCAAAAAATTTATTTTCTTGATTATAGATGATTATAAGAGATTTAATACTATCTTGATCAACTGAGTCTAAACTGATAGATTTTTTAATTTTTTTATAAAATATAGAACGTTTCTCGTCAAATTTATTTTTTATTCTTACAGATTGAATTATCTTATCTTGAATTAAGATTGTTGATTCATATAAATCTTGTATTTCTTGTTTGTTTAGATACATATAAAGAAAGATATTTTTGTACTTATAAACGTTTTCAAATGACAAAATAGAGTATAACTGGCAATAATAAGCATCCCATCGCAGAACTTCTTTTAACTCCAATCAAAGGTGCAACTAATCCGATAGAAGTTGAAACAGCTAAAATGAATAATCCTAAAAAACCTCCAAAAATAAAAGCTATTAATGATATGAATGAGATTATCAAAATGCACAATTTTTTATAGTTTATTTTTACGATATATTTTGCAAAAACTTTTGAAATTTTTAAAGCTAATATTGCGCCTGCTGCTCCTGCTATTAAAGCAACAGCCAATAAAACAATTAATTGAACCAGATCTATTGATTTGATTATCTCTAAAACAACAGCTACAGCTCCATTTCTTGCTTTTTGTATCGTATATAAAGCAACTAGACTAAAGACAAAATTAACAGTTCCTATTCCACCAACTAATATCATAAAAGCATATTCTCCTATATTTCCGACAAACTGCATCCCTATTATTGCAACCTGAGCAGGACCTAATCCAGGAAATAATCCTGCCAAGCTTCCTGCAAAGACTGCTGCAAATATCGCTTTTGCCTTGTTTTTGAATGGAATTATTATTGTATCTGAAAAAATTTGTTTAGGGATCTTTACATTTTCATTCAAAGACAAGATTAATGTGCTTATACCGAATAATCCTGAAAGAAGCGGAAACAAAGGTTGATTTAGATTTGGAATATTAAAAACCAATAAACCTAAAACTCCTGACATCAAAAAAACAATAAGAGACCAAATTTTTTTGTCAAATCCTTTTTCGTTTAGAGTCATAAAAATAACGACAAAAATTAGTATATAGCCTATATATGGTTGGACAAATTTATAGAATATAGGAACAACAGGTATCAAAAAAGGGATTATAATGAGAACCGATATTAAAGACAATAATGCTCCAACAACAGTTAATTTGACAGCTTCATAGCCTTTTCCTTCTAATAATAATCTATGGCCAGGTAATACATTCATCGCTTGTGCTTCATCAGGAGCTCCTAAAAATATTGAAGGAACTGCATCTAAAAAAGTATGTGTAACGCACATTGCAATTATAAATACAGATAAGACCAAAGGACTTGTAAAACTCATAAAAAATCCAGACATGCTTAATAATAATAAGCTGACAAGATTAACGTGAATTCCAGGTGTTAAGCCTGTGACAACACCAAACATTATTCCGACGATAATTGCCAAAATAATCTCAAAAATCATCATTTCAAGATTATCTTATCAGCGATTATTTCGGTTTCGCCATTGTATTCTTGCATTTTTCCAGTCACTTCAATATAGTCTCCTCTGTTCAAGGTTATATTAGAATTAAATGCAACTATCATCATCTCGTCAAGCTGTGCAACATTCATGATAGTGGTAGAATTGACTTGTTTTATCTCAGAAACAACACCCTCAATAGTTATACTGGAACCAATCTCATTTTGATCTATATTTGAGATAAAACTCTGATTTACTTCTAGTTTATTTGATAAAATCAATAATATCATAATCCCTAATAAAGCAGATATCAAAGATATCTTAAGAAGAGTTGTATCTTTCATGACTATCTAATGAATAGATAGGTTTTTAAACATTTATAGTTTATAATATAATCATGCCTAATTTAAAATTTAAGTCAACAGCAGACATCAAAGTTCCTAAAGAGCTTATAGGCCAGGTTATTGGCCAAGATAATGCAGTTAATATCATAAAAAAAGCTGCTGAACGCAGAAGGCATGTTTTATTGATAGGAGAACCAGGAACAGGAAAATCTATGCTAGGATTGGCTTTAGCTGAACTTCTTCCAAAAGAAAAATTAGTTGATATCATCTCTTTTCCAAATCCAAATGACGAAAATACTCCTTTGATACGAACAGTTCCAGCAGGACAAGGTCGTGAAACAGTTGCAAAATCAAGAATGCAGAATATTGGTTCTGTAAAAAACCAGACAGGGATCTTATTGGTATTAGTCATATTATCAATGTTTGCACCATGGTGGGTAAGAAGCCAGTATAATTCAGATATTATGTTTGCAGCTTTTTTCTTAGGAGGAATGATGTTTTTAGGCATATTTGTCTTATACATAAATTTAAGCAAAAGGATGCCAGAAATGAAGATATTGGTACCTAAAGTTATAGTTGATAATTTTAATAAAAAACATGCACCTTTTTATGATGCAACAGGAGCTCATGCAGGTGCATTATTAGGAGATGTTTTGCATGATCCATTCCAGAGTGGAGGATTAGGAACTCCTGCACATGAAAGAGTTATCGCTGGGATGATCCATAAAGCACACATGGGTGTTTTGTTTATAGATGAGATAGCTACCTTACAGCCCCAGACCCAGCAAGAATTATTATCATCATTACAAGAAGGAAAATTCTCGATAACTGGTCAATCAGAACGTTCAGCAGGTGCTATGGTAAGGACAGAGCCTGTTCCTTGTAAATTTATCTTGATTGCTGCTGGAAACTATGAAACTATTAAAAATCTTCATCCTGCTCTAAGATCAAGGATAAGAGGTTATGGTTATGAAGTGTATATGGAAGATACTATGCTTGACAATCAGGAAAATAGAAATAAGTTAGCTATATTTGTTGCACAAGAAGTTAAAAGAGACGAAAAAATACCTCATTTTAGTAGGGAAGCTGTTTCTGACATAATTGAAGAAGCAAAAAGAAAGGCTAACAGAAAAGGACATTTAACATTAAGATTAAGAGAATTAGGCGGATTGATAAGGGCTGCTGGTGATATTGCAATAGAAAAAAAATCTAAATTTGTTCAAAAAGAACATGTTCTAGAAGCTAAAAATGTTGCTAGAAGTTTAGAAAAACAGATTGCAGACAAATATATTGAAAGGAAAAAAGAATATGAGGTTATTGTAACAGAAGGCAATAAAGTTGGAAGAGTCAATGGATTGGCTGTTATAGGAGGAGAAGAGACTTTTTCAGGAATAATATTGCCTATTGAATCACAAGTGACACCTGGCGGAAAAGAACGTGAAATCATAGCAACAGGAAAATTAGGAGAAATCGCAAAAGAGGCTGTTAAAAACGTTTCTGCTATCATCAAGAAATATTTCGGTGAAGATCTAAAAGAAAAACATGATATCTATGTACAATTTCTACAAACTTATGAAGGTGTTGAAGGAGATTCAGCATCGATTGCAGTTGCAACATCAATAATTTCAGCTTTCAAAAAGATACCAGTACGCCAAGATACTGCAATGACAGGTTCATTATCTGTTAGAGGGGATGTTCTTCCAATTGGTGGAGTAACAGCAAAAGTAGAAGCAGCTATTGAAGCAGGGATAAAAAATGTTATTGTTCCAAAAAGCAATCTAAAAGATATCATAATAGATTCAAAACAGCTTAACAAAATAAAGATTATACCTGTTGAAAAGATAGAAGAAGTTCTTAAGCATGCTTTGGTCTGGAAAGGAAAAGAAGCTATCTTAAGGAAAATAAATAGAGCCTAAGATCATCTATTTATATATAAATTTAAATACTTGGAAATATTGTTAAGATTATGATTTCAAATCCGTTAATGCCTAATCTTAAAAAAGTTTTCTGGATTCATTTTACAAGAGTTATAGCTGTCGGTTTTATGATTGCACTACTTGTATATTTTGTTAGTTTTTTTATAGATTTTAGTATATTTTTATTGCCTTTCGATGTTTTGGATATAGAATTGGATATATCTGCAATAAAGATAATATGGATTTTTTGTTTAGTTGTTTTTTTTATGGCTTTATCTATGGGTTTTGTAAATTATATATATCTTAAAAATACAAAATACACATTTTATAATAACAGGATGGTTATAAGCAAAAGATCACATTTTAAAGAAATATTCTACAAAAATATAAGCAGAATTTTATATGATCAAAAAAAATTATTTGATGTATTGTTTAATTCCAGAAGTATCATCTTGGAATTAACAGGATTAAAAGATAAAACAATAAAACTTGAATTTATAGATAATGCTGATAAGGTGTTGGATTACATACAAAATTTAATAGAAATTAATGAAAAACTTGAGTATTCGAAAATAAATGTTAGTAAAAAAATAGAATATCCTCGGATTAATGTTAATAAAAAAGTAAAAAATACTCTAGCAAAAAAGTAGAGTATCCTAAACCTAATATTAATAAAAAAGTAAAAGACCCTCAAAAAGAAGCAGAAGAAAAAAAGATTATGGAAAATTTGATGCAAATAAAAAACAGGATATCAAAAAAATAGATTTAATTGCAAATCTTAAATACAAATCTAATTTTTAGTTGTCAAAACGTTTTAAACTCATCTGGCCTTTTCGTTTATTTGTTTTGATCTCAACAGGAACTTTTTCACCTACTTCTTCTTTTATCTCTGCAGCAACTGCTTTCCCTATTAATTGAGATAATGAGGTAAAATCTGCTTTTTTAACATCGGAAATATCTTTTATCCCATTATTATACAGTTTTCTTGCTCTTACTCTTCCAATCCCTTTTAGTTTTAATAAGACAAGAAGCTCTTCCTTAGTTCCATATTTTAACCTTAATCTTAATTTAGTTATCTCATTGATGACCTTCTGCATCTTAAGTATCCTTGCCAACTCTTCTACAGCATATAATAACCAATCTCCAGTTTCTATTTTCACTCTTAGTTCTCCTGGTCTTACATTATATTTTTCTAAGAGATAGTCTTCATCTTTTTCATCGATCCATTCTTGTAACATCAAAGCTGTTTTAACGCCATCTAGATAATCATCAAATTCTGAATCATAGATATTAGGCTCTAATTTTAGCAGATGTCCTGTATATTTTAATAGTTCAGACTGGATATCTTCATATTCTTTTACCTTAACTTTTAACAAAGGCCTTATCTCTAAAGTAGAACATACAACATGCAAGAATGAGAATGATTTAAGCTCTGTATTTTTTGATTTTTCCAAGGCAATTATCATATCATATGCTGTTAAAGGGTCAATATAAAGCTCAGCAACTCTTTTTCCGAGCAAAGTTGCCTTATAATTTGTGTCATAAGTTCTATTCTTAATATCTGAAGCAGACTGAAAATCATCTTGTGTTTGCTTATTTGATTCTAAAAATTCCCAATCAGATAATAATCTCAGCATTTTTTCAATCCTCAGGTTTAAAGTGTCAATATCTTTGAATTGAAAAGCCCAAAATGTCTTTTCAAAAAAAGAAAAGATAGATTGTTTGGAATTTACAAAATCAGATGATATCAAACTTAACAGATATGTCCTTAAAACAGGCTCAACAGCTAATTTTGATTCGATATCTTCTGGAAAACCATGGATATATTTTTCAATAAGTTTTTGTTTGTGTTCTTCAGATGTTGAAACAGCTATAGCTTCTCCTTCATTGTCAAATTTGGGACGTCCAGCACGTCCGGCCATCTGCAGATATTCTAAAACAGGGATAAATTGAAGTCCTCTATGCCCATATCTTCTCAAATCTTTTAAGATAACTCTGAAAGCAGGTAGATCAAGACCATAAGCTAAAGTTGGCGTAGAGCAGATTATCTTTATTTTTCCTAGTCTAAAATTATCTTCGACCAATTCTTTTTGTTTATGTGTTAAACCTGCATGATGGAAAGCAACACCTTTTTTCAGGCAATATGACAATCTTTCGCATTGTTTAGTAGGTTTTGTTAGAGAATGCAAAACATCTTCTGCTAATTCTTGATATTCAGGATTAGTATCTTTTATATGGGCAGAGATGTCTTCTGCTGCTTTTTCAGCACTATTTTTGGTGTTGGCAAAAACAATTGCCTGTTTATTTTTTTTAATGGTATCTAGAACTAAATTGACTGTAGAATCATCGCTTATAACCTCAATTTTGTGTTTCATTAGATTCTATGATATAATCTGATTTATAAATATGTTTGAATTAATGATTATACTTTAAAGTTTGAAAATCAGTTGGATAATTGAGTTTAATTAGTATCGAATCAAATAAGTCAACTAATTTTTTATTTTGTTTTTTGCTTAAACTAACCATATGAAGGTCTTTCCATCCATACTTATTTCTATCATGGATATAATATGTAGGATTAAAACCTTTTATTTTAAGTATATCTAAAGCATTCTTAGCTAGGTATGAAGAAGTGACATTAAAATGAAATCTGTCTTTTGTATAACCATCACTGAGAGTCAAACCCAATATAAAACCATCGATAAAATCTTTTGAATAATCATCAATATTGTGTATTAAACATACAGTATAAGTCTTATTTTTGTCGTATTTTATATAGTTGAAAACGAAATCATAGATAAATTTAGAATTAAATCTTAAAAAGGCTTTATGACCTCTATCTCTTGATATATGTGATACTGTTTTGCCAAATAATTGTGAAAGAATGAACTTAAAAAATTGAATCATCTCTATATCTCGATTATCGCAACATATTTTTATTCTATATCCATTGTCATAATATTGTGTTCCATCCCCGCACCAAATTCCTATATATATCCCAATTAAAGTTGGATTATTTGATTTTAAGCTATAAACTAAGTTTTGTCTTTTAATTTTTAATAAATCTGATTTCATTTTAAATCACCAAAATTTAACATGTTAAGACTATATAAATGATTTTAGTTTATATACTTTAGCCGAGCGTGGCAAATGGCAAATATTAAACAAAAATCATAATTTGATGGTTAAAGTCTATAAAACGATTTAAAAGGTGAGAGATTTATCTCAAAAATAAAAAAATAAAATGACCCTGCGGAGATTTGAACTCCGGACCTTTATCGGGGTTAAAAACCCACTCGATGTCTGTCTAGTAGTTATCAGTTTCGCCGTCTTTTGTTTTTCAGCAAAAGGCTCGAGCGCACCACCAGACTATGCTACAGGGTCAATATAAAAATAAAACGCCTTTGGGCAGACTCGAACTGCCGACCTCGTGATTAACAGTCACGCGCTCTACCTACTAAGCTACAAAGGCTTAACATTAATTGTTATTAAAAGTCGGTTTAAAAAGCTTTTGATTTTCCCCTTCTTTCTAAATTGAAGATGTATTTGTTTTAAACCTTATCTCAGGAGATGATTTGCATGCTGATTTATCATTGATCCATTCATTAAAAAAATCCTTGGATTCTATCCTTATCTGGGTTATATTGCTGCAATTTGCTCTAAGGATAGAAATTTCTCTTTCAACATAGCCTATAGAAACATTGTCAAAATATAGTTTTCCAGTGACATAAAAAGATCCTGAACTATCCAAAAAGTTAAAGATTATATTTTTTGAAGGTACTGCTTTTTCGTGCTGTATATAAAAAATAATTTTTTTAGACTGGCAGTCTACTGGGTAGGTTTCCCATTCATAAGAGCCCCTTTCAGATTCTAGCCTTAAGATATGCTTATCCTGGCAATAGGATTTTGGAATGATCTTAAAATCGCTCCCAGTTGTACTGCCCAGATAGTTATCATCAAAATAAACATAGCCTTTTATGAAACTATCATCAGCTTTGTCAATAAAGCTTGCTGTAGGCATCTTGGGTATAAAGATAAGTATCAGAAATATTAAGATAAGCACCAAAAGTATCGTCAATATCAGTTCATTCTTATATTTTAATGTCCAGATGCTTATTTCTTCAAAAAAATCTTCTGTTTTTTTAGGAAATTTTAATAGAACAGAAGGTTTTTTTTCAGGTTTTATTATATCTGTTTCTTGGCTATACTTTCTAAAAACTTTTTTGACAGACTTTTTTTTAGGGTCTAAAGATTTTATTTCATTGATTTCATCTTCTTTTAGAATTTCAGTCATTTTGATCTAACGAAAGTTTATTGTTGATTTCAGCATAGCAAATTTAGGGACACTTCCTTCAGTCTGCAATGAAGTATCTGATATCGGCTGTATCCTTGAAGCTTTTGCTGAAACCATATCATATGTAGAGTTATCTAAACTTATGGGTCCATGAGTCATTATAAACACCTGCTTACCTATCATAACATCTGCATACCCATCTTTATTTGAACTATTTATAAAAATCAATGGTGTGTTTACATAAGCAGCCAATAAAGATCCAATTACTGCTGCATTTACATTACCAGGATCAATCAATATCAAGCTTGAATAATTTTTCCAGAATCTTAGATAGTCTGTATTTGTTGTAGAAACTCCTTGTAATGAATATGGTGATGATACTGTTAAACCGCTTGAGTCATCTAAGATATATGACTTATTTGTGTGATAAGCATCCATAAGTTTTTCTATATCTGAGGATACTACACTCTGCTTTTTATAAAATACAGAATAATTATAAAGATAGGTAGTCTTATTTTCCATAAATAAACTTAAAGGGACTCCTGCAGATATTCCTGCCCAGTTATCTATTGTTCCAGCTGGTCTGCTTTCTTTGATCAAAAATAAAGGACTTCCATCATACAAGGTTTCATTTCTGAAATTTTCAGGAAACATGCTCCAATTTATGTATAATGTTGTGCATCCTGCTTTTCCCTGGAACCATACATCAAGTATAGTTCCTCTGGTTGCAATACATGAATAAAAAGGATAATTTTGAAAACAAATCTTGCCGCCATATAAAGCATCTGTAACCATGTAGTTGCTGATCAAAAATACATTTTTTTTGTCTCCTACAGACAAACTTTGATTTATCATAGGATATTCAGAGGGTAAAGATGTATTTTGAAGTATCTGCTGTGAATGATTTAGATCTACAAAACATACAGTATCTGTTCCAGCAGGAACCTCAAATATTTTATGCATCACTGAACCTGATTTAGTGGATAATAGTTCTACAACACCCTGGATCTCTGCTTCCAAATCTGAGAGAATTACGCTTCTTTGTTTTTCTGACAATGATGAACATGATTTTATTGCAAATATTAAAAAAACAAAGATAAGGATTATTGAAAATACCATCATGACTAGCTGTTCGTTGACTTCAAACGCCTTTTTATTTTTTAAAAATTTCATCTTATGATGCCCATGGTATAATCTGTTAGATGAGATTCTCTGCTTGTCCAATTTCCAGATTGGCATATCCCTGTAACTAACACCTTATATAATGATGTTTGGCTTGAATATGTTGTTGGCCAATCATCATCTGGTCCATCATCTCCGCAACATGTTCCTAGATCTGATTCCCAACAAGGACTTTCTCCATCAGTATCGCATATATTTCCGAATTTACCTGGTATAGAAACTGCACATAAACAAGAATCATTATCAGCTTCTGCTCCTGCTGGGACAGAATTGACACAAACTCCATCTTGGTTTGCTGTCAGCCCATAACAGCATTCATTTTCTAAACATTTCCCAGGTTCAGGTATTAGAGAAATAAGAGTAGAATTACAAGGTCTATAAATTATAATAAAAGTTCCATTATAACATTTGAATCCGTATGGTGCTGTTTCATTATAAGGGGCTCTTGCTACACATGAACAAGTACTATTGCAATCAAATGGTTTTGTTGTTAAGATAGTATCATTAAAACAAGTATAATTTGAAGCACAATTATGTCCATTATCGCATTGTTCTCCTATGCTTGTATTAAGAATTCCATCTCCGCATGAGATAGTACCATTGATAAATCTATTTTCTTGGCATGTAGCATTGCAATAAGTACATGATGTTCCTAAAGGTGTAGAACACATCACTCCATTTTGAGCTGTTCCATTATCGCATTGTTCTCCTTCACTTACATTGATAAAACTATCTCCACAATAAGATCCGCATTGAGTTATAAGCAGATTGCTTGTCTGATTTATACCTTGTTGGAAGAACGGTGGAATAATAGCGCATGTTACAGGATAAACTTGATTATATGTCAATCCTGTTGCATCACAGCTGAACCTTTCCATAGTACCTTGCCATCCTAAAGATTGACAATTTTTCTCTAAAGTCGGTGTTTTGATAAATGCTCTAACTGAATTTACTTGTGCAAAAGTAATATTACATCCGATAGTAAACAATTGACAAACTTCAGCATCATAAGGTAAAGCAGGACCAGTACTGGAATTAGTTCTGTTTTTGCAGCTCAGGTCACAATAAGTGCAATTACCATTATTAGGAGGAAGACAATAGTTTGTATTAAGAGCTCCATTATCACATTCTTCTCCTGCAGTATTTCCAGATATATTGTCACCGCATCTTGGACCGCAATCTTTGATATAAATATTTGTAGACCAATCAGTTCCATCCTGATAAGATTGAGATGTATTTATCCCGCAAGTCAAATTATATGTTTGATTGACAGGCAATGTTGGATTACAATTAAAACTGGCATTTGAACCTGTCCAGCCAAGAGGAGTACAATAATTTTTTGTTGCGCCATCTAAGACATAAGCAACAACAGAAGTTATATTTGCAAATGATGCTTGACAGCTTACATTAAAAGATTGACATACTTTTGTTCCTAGAACACAACCAGTGCCTTGATGTATATATCCTGTATTGCATTTCCATGAGCATGATGAAACAGATGTATCATCATAGACCCAAGGTTGATTTGTTTGATATGGTGTTCCGTTATAAGTTACAACTCCTGTTCCAGAATATGCTGGTGATTGACAATTTAGTTTGGTTAATGTAACATTTACAGTTTTATTTGAATTCATCAAAATATAACAAATATTTCCTGAAGTTGTATCGCAACCAGTAATTCCAGTAATACTATATCCAGAAAATAATGTTCCTGTCAAAGCAACATTTGTTCCAGAATTAAAATTTGCTGAAGCTGATTGGCATGCTGTTCCACAATTTATTCCTGTTGGACTTGAATTTATTGTTGATGAAGCTGCATCTCCTATCTTTAAAACTGATAAGTTATATTTTGTAGTGCAATCTTGACAAGTAGTTAATTGGCCTTTAAGGCATAAGCTGCCTGTACTGCTGATGCTGAATAAGGGTTCAATACCATTTTTTACATTAAAGATTCCTTCAGAACAAGAAAGAGCATTTCCATCACAAGTTCCGCTCTCTAAACATAAATTTCCACTTGAGTCTATTGATGAAACAATATTTCCGTTGTTTTTAACTTCAAACAAACCTGAACCGCAAGAAGAGTTGACTACACAACATCCTTTAACTGTCAGATTGCCGTTTCCAGTTGGATTAAATGCTGCAATCAGGTTGCCGCTAGAATCATCAACAGTAAAAGCATCATTAGCGCTTGATGCTGGACAAACACCTAAAACAATTTTCGAAAAGAGCGACAAGATAACTAATAAAATAAGTAGATTATTCTTTTTCATCGGTATCATTTTCATTTTTTAAGTTATTATCGCTTTTTTCTGCTTTAAGTTTCTAATTGATAAAACTGTTTTTGATTATATTGATTGCAATATATTGTCCTTCCGAGTTTGTTTCCTTGAAAGGTACAACTAAAGAATCATCTTTAGTGAGATTTAAATCGTCTATCGTGCTCTTCTGGTTAAAGACATCCTGCATAGGTGGCATATCAATCATTGTACCATTTATGTTATCACTACTTGATTCTTCAATTTTTTTATTTGCTTCATTCACTTTTATATCATAATCGGCTAAAGCTTTCAAATACATTTCATCACTCATTACCTCATGGACATAAAACGTTGTTTCATTATTATAGGTTACAATAATATTTTTATTAAGTTCTTTTGAAAACATCTTGAGATTATTTTGATCAAAAGAAATAAAATTTCCAGTTAATCTTGTTATACCATCATCAGTAGGTTCTTTTTTTAAATCTGCAATAGCTTGCTTTAATAATTTAGTTTCCTGATAGAAATAAAAATTCATTGCACCTAATCCAATAATGATCAACAATATTATAGTTATAATTATTTTTTTCATTTTAATATCATCATCCTTAAACTGCTACGATGCAATATGCATATGCCCATAGAGTTCCGGTTCCGGTACCTCTGTAAGCTTGGGCTTTACAACAATGATCAATGCCTGATTCATAGTACCAGGCACCTTGATAAGAAGAGCCTCCTCCTTGCCAATTCCAATATCCAGAGCAACCTGTTCTTATATAGTTGTAATCATGACCACAACAAACAGATGCAGTAATCCAACCACTGTTACTTACACCACCTGATACATATGATACTGTAATTAACCCTGGTGTACGTCCAGCAGGTCCTGTTGCACCTGTTGCCCCAGTGGCTCCTGTTGCACCTGTAGCACCTCTTGCTCCAGTGGCTCCAGTTGGTCCGGCAGGTCCTTGAGGTCCTGTTGCACCTGTAGCTCCAGTTGGTCCAACAGGTCCTTGAGGTCCTGTTGTTCCAAATGTAGTTGTATTTTTACAGTTTAATCCATTAGAATCACAATACCAAGCTGCTCCAATTTTACCTGTTACATTTAAAGTAAGACCTGTAGATAAAGTTGGACTTCCTTTTACCCATAAGGATTGGTCTATCTGCATAAAACCAGTATCAACAGCAACTTTAGCTGCAAAAACAGTTGCAGCCAATAATAAGAACACCATTATCAAGATTCCTTTTTTAAATTTTAATTTGTTTTTTATTTTTTTCATATTATCACATCTTTTTATGTTTTAAGTTTCTAATTGATAAAACTGTTCTTTATTATATTGATTGCAATATATTGCCCATCTGGATTTGTTTCCTTGAAAGGTACAACTAAAGAGTCATCTTTAGTGAGATTTAAATCGTCTATCAGATTCTTCTGATTGAAAAGATCTTGTATAGGTGATGGGTCCATGATTATATTATCTATTTGACTATCATTTAATTCGTTCATTTGTTTATTGACTTCATTTATTTTTTTCTCATAATCAGCGAAAGCTTTTTGGTATCTTTCATCACTCATAATCTCATGTATATAAAAAAATGTTTCAGTATTATATGTTACAATAATATTTTTATTAAATTCTTTTGAAAACATTTCAATAGTATTCTTATTCTGGTCAAAAGAGATAAGATTTCCAGTCAATTCTGTGATGATATGATTGGTGGGCTCTTTTTTTATATCTGTAACTTGCTTTAATGACTTAACTTCCTGATAGAAGTAAAGATTCATCACTCCTAATCCAATAATGATCAATATGATTATCGTTATAATTATTTTTTTCATTTTATACCTTAATCCTATATGAGTTTACCGCAATATGCTACAGTACAAATCATCATAGTAGTAGTAGTCCTTTGTTTGTTAACAACTGAGCCATAACAACCATTAGGCGGCCAGTAATCAGCCCCCTGATAAACAATCCCTAATTGAGTAGTAGGCCAGACACTACTTCCACTACAACCAGTTCTTTTATAACCTGCAGGACACTGAGCATCTGAACCTACAGCATAGTCGTTTGGAACAGAAGACACACAAACTCTAACATAAGTAGAATCTAATGTTAGTGTAGGGGCAGTTCCGGCAGGTCCTTGAGGTCCTGTTGCACCTGTTGCTCCAGTGGCTCCTGTTGCACCTGTAGGTCCGGCAGGTCCTGTTGCTCCAATAGAGGTTATATTTTTACAATTTAATCCATTAGAATCACAATACCAAGCTGCTCCGATTTTACCTGTTACATTCAAAGTAAGACCTGTAGATAAAGTTGGACTTCCTTTTACCCATAATGATTGGTCTATCTGCATAAAACCAGTATCAACAGCAACTTTAGCTGCAAAAACAGTTGCAGCCAATAATAAGAATACCATTATCAAGATTCCTTTCTTAAATTTTAATTTGTTTTTTATTTTTTTCATATTATCACATCTTTTTATTTTTTTATCTTATAACAAACCCATCTAAAATAAACAGGTTTATTACCTGTATTTTACAATCACTATCAGCCCAATCAATTTTTGTATCTCCATCATCATCAATACTATTAGTGCAGTTTTCAGTAGGTATTATTATACAAGAATCTCCGTCTCTAACATATTCATTTGCAGAATCACATCTCCATGAACAGTTTGAATAAGGTGAAATATCATCATAGATCCAGGATTGATTTGTTTGATTTGCTGTTCCATTATAAAGTATAACTCCTGCTCCAGAAGGTGAAGATGAATTGCAGCTAAATTGGATTAATGTAACATTTACAGTTTTATTTGAACTCATCAAAACAGTACAGTTATTACCATTTATTGAATCACAACCATTGGTCCATGTAAGACCATATCCTAAAGATAATGTCCCTGTCAATTGGATAGATGTCCCTGAATTATATTTTGAAGAACATGTTGAGCCACAATCTATTCCAGATACATTTGAGGTTATTGTTGATGCAGATATAGCTCCTCTTTTAGAAACTGTTAAATTATATAGCGGCATGAATGTTGCTGTAACTGATTTTGCTATATCCATTGGAACTACACATTGTCCTGTTCCAGAACATGCTCCACTCCATGCTGAAAAATAAGATCCTGGAGATGCTGTTGCTGTTAATGTTACAGAAGTTCCTGAGTTATATGTTGCTATACAGGTTGCTCCGCAATTAATTTGAACTGCTTGAGTTGGGGAACTGGTACTATTAACTGTTCCTGAACCAGTTCCTGCTTTTATAACTGTTAAATTATATAGCGGCATGAATGTTGCTGTAACTGATTTTGCTGAATCCATTGAAAATGAACATGTTGTTATTGTTCCAGAACATATTTCTCCAGACCATCCTACAAAATAAGATCCTGGATTTGGTTTTGCTGTTAATGTTATAGGTGTACTTGAATTATAGGTTGATATACATGTTGAACCGCAGCTTATTCCAGATGGACTTGATGTTACATTTCCTGAACCAGTTCCTGATTTTGTAACTGTTAAATTATATAGCGGCATGAATGTTGCTGTAACTGATTTTATTGCAGTCATTGAAACAGTACATGTTGTTGTTCCAGAACATGCTCCACCCCATGCTGAAAAATAATATCCTGAAGATGGTATTGCTGTTAATGTTACAGAAGTTCCATTATTGAATGTTACTGAAGTTGATGGACATGTTGAACCGCAGTTTATTTGGGTTGCTTGAGTTGGAGAACTGGTACTATCAACTGTTCCTGAACCAGTTCCTGCTTTTATAACTGTTAAAGAATATGTTGGAATAAAATTAGCTGTAACTGATTTCGCTCCATTCATTGTTACGCTGCATGCTGCTGTTCCAGAACATATTCCTCCAGACCATCCTGAAAAATAATATCCTGGTTGAGCTGTTGCTGTCAATGAGAAAGATGTTCCTGAGTTATATGTTGCTGAATATGTTGAACATGATGTTCCACAGATTACTCCTGCTAGATCTGAACTTACTGTTCCTGAAGCTGGAATTCCTGTTTTAGAAAGTGAAAAAGAATATGTTGGAGTAAATTGTATGCCTACTGATTTCGCTCCATTCATTGTAACTGTACAAGTATTACTTGAAGTTGGATTACAAACAGTAACTCCTGTAATATTATATCCTGGATTAAGTGCTGCTGTTAAGTTTACAGATGTTCCTGAAATAAATAAACGTGAACAAGTACTTCCACAATCTATCCTAGATGGAACTGAAGTTACTGTTGCAGCATCTGGAATTGACTTAGTAACAGTTAAAGAATATCTTGCTGTACATACACCGCTTAGACAGATACTATTTCCTCCGCAACTTGTATAATCATCAAGATGAGCTAGACTTCCAGGAGTTGTTCCGCTGCATCCGGTTATATAGTGACAGGTTGTAGCAGTAAGATAAGTTGAAGGTGTTGAAGTGCAAGTGCATGCTACACAATTTCCACCACTGCATGTTTTTTGGCATGTAGAAGGATAAGTATTTTTAGTACAGACATTTCCTGAAAGAGAATAGGTTGTAGCAGGACATGTTGTTGTTCCACAAGCAGAATATGATGTTGAGTAGGAATTACAATTTCCAGAACTACAATAATAATCTCGATAAACTCTTGAATTGCCGCTGCAACTATAATAACCATCCTTCTCGCTACAATCACCACAGCTTAAAGTCCCTCTACAAGGAGAAGAAGCATAATCACTACCACCACACCACCACGTTCCAGTACCGCATTCCCAATTATAATCTTCACAATCATGAGTATCACATTTACAGGTTATCTTGCATGAACAAACAGTAGGGTAAGAATAGCCCCCACAAGCATTATAATCATTGCAACCATGTTCATATCTCCCATCGCAGTTGCAACTAGAGCCAATATCATTGCAGGTATAAACCTCTTTATAATCATGATAACATCCACCACATTGAGTACCAGCAGCACAAGTAGTTGACTTCCAATCTAGAGCTACATAGTCACCTTCAATAATTTCAATCATAGATATAAATACAATAAAAAAGATTAACAGTTTTATTTTTTTCATCTTAAGGAGATATACCTCCTGTTATTGTTCCTAAAATAATTCCAACTTTGCAGTTGGGATCTCCTTGAGTATGATAAGGTGAACCTATAGCAGCTCCATTCGACCATGTTTGGATATCATAGTCCCATCCATTTAGACAATCATCATTTATGCCATTAGCACATAAATTTGTTTCAGAAGCCAAACATTGTATGCATGAATTTCCATCTCTTATATAATTATTTGAAGAATTACATCTCCATGAACAAGATGAATATGGTGAAGTATCATCATAAATCCAATTTTGATTTGATTGTGTTGGTGTTCCAGGATAAAGTATGATTCCTGCTCCAGAAGGTGATGATAAATTGCAACTTAGTTGACCTAAAGTGGCAATAACTGATCTTGCTGAGTTCATCAGAACAGTACAAGTAGTTCCTGAAGTTGAATCACAACCAGTAATTCCTGTAATACTATAACCTGGAGATAATGTTCCAGTTAATACAACAGATGTTCCATAATTAAAATTTGCTGACATTGATGGACATGTTAAACCACAGTTTATTCCTGCTGGAATTGATGTTACTGTTGCTCCAGCTGCATTTGATTTAGAGATTGATAAAGAATAAATTATTAAATTAAAAGTAGCAGTAACTGATTTTACTGAATCCATTGTTACACTACATGTTGATGTTCCAGAACATGCTCCAGTCCATCCTGTAAAAGAAGATCCTGTAGCAGTATATGGTGTTAAAGTAACTAAAGTTCCTGAGTTGTAAGGTTCTGAACAGTCTGTTCCACAACTAATTCCGGTTCCAGATACTGTTCCTGAACCAGTTCCTGTTTTGGAAACTGATAAACTAAACGTACAACCTTCATCAATCTGTCCATTACAATTATCATCAATATTATTACTGCATGTTTCAGATTTTGTTAAAAGTCTTGCCCTCCAATCAGGTGAACCAAAATAATATATCGCAGGAGAAATATTAGGATCATTATCATTGCAGTCTCCACCCATAAATTCACACGACTGAGACATATAAGGCGAAAGTTTTGCGCTCTGAAAAGAATTAACACAAAGCATACTTGAATCTGCAAACCCATCTTGATCATCATCACAACCTTCATCCATTAACCCGTCGTTATCATTGTCAAGATCATCGCAAATTTCATAATTTACAGGTCTTGAAGCACTGCATGATACACATGTCCCATCAGAATTGCAGCATGTCCAAGATTTAGATCTCCCTATTAAAGGATCAAAGTTTATACCCCACACAGTATAAGTTCCTCCCTGAGGATAAGCATCTGCTGCCCAATTGCAAAGTTCATTATTCTCTGGAAGAATACTTAAAAAAGGTTCATAAAGCCCATATTGTTTTGCTGCGATTCCGCAAAAAGAAAGTGCATTTACACTAACTGAAAATAAGATACCTAATAAAATCATAAACAAAACTATTTTTCCCATCTTTTTTTAAAAATAACCTCTTTTATCAATTTTTAGTTTTCTTGCTTTAAATATGTTTTGATTATATAGTAATTTTATTCTATGCTTAACAAAAACATTTAAATTTTTCATCTTTTTATCTTTTTGAGCTTATCAAATATATCTTTCTTGATAGGTTCATTTTTAGGAATTTCTTTCTTTTTTTCTGTTTGAATACCAAAAGAATCAACTATCTTTTCAAGTCTTTTGTCTGCTTTTTCCTCAGTTGGTTTTTCTTTGATCGCAGATTTAGAAGGTTTATTTAGTGTACTAGAACTAGATGGTTTATTTATTTTTTCCATATCTTGTGGAAATTGTTTTATCAAACCTGTTCTCTTTACAGGTAAACTATTCTTGGTCTGGGAAAATATTGGTTTTTTTATTTCAGAGATAACAGTATTTTTAAAAGGTTTCTCATTAGTTTTTATACCGAATGCTTTCATCATCTTTTCCTTGTCTTTTCTTTTATCATCCATCTCTTGATTTATTTGGGCTATATTGATATATGATATCTTTGGTTTTTCTTGTTTGACATATTTAAATGGCTGTTCTGTAGTTCCAGATTGCACTTTTTTTGGAAAATATTTGTAATAATATTGTTTTATTATAACATCTAGATGATATTGATGTGCTAAAAATAAATATATTACGAATAAGATTATAAGTATTGGAAAAACGATAAAAGGCCATATCACTCTTTCTTTTTTAAGCGGATCTGTACCCAGTACTTTTACTTCTTGATAATCAGTATTAGTATCACCTTCAGAATCTATTGAATTTGGATCAGTTCCAGATTGATACTCTTCTAGATTAGTCAATCCGTCATTATCATTATCTGGTGTAGCATCATTAACATCATATCTTAATCCATTCCTTATTTCCCAATCATCAGGCATACCATCATTATCATAATCATAAAGATAAAGATCTTTATCATCAGGGATCCCGTCTCTGTCAGAATCGATTGCAAATGTAAAAACTGAATTCAATAATATTAACAATGAATACAAAATAAATATTTTCAATATTTGTTTGTTCATCTTAAGGAGCTATACCTCCTGTTATTGTTCCTGTAATGATTCCAACTTTGCAGTTGGGATCTCCTTGAGTATGATAAGGTGAACCTATAGCAGCTCCATTTGACCATGTTTGGATATCATAGTCCCATCCATTTAGACAATCATCGTTGATGCCATTAGCACAGTTTGTTTCAGAAGCCAAACATTGTATACATGAATTTCCATCTCTTATATAATTATTTGAAGAATTACATCTCCATGAACAAGATGAATATGGTGAAGTATCATCATAAATCCAATTTTGATCTGATTGTGTTGCTGTTCCAGGATAAAGTATGATTCCTGCTCCAGAAGGTGATGATAAATTGCAGTTAAATACTGTAGCTGTTTTTGCAGCAGTACAAAGCGGAGATAAACCTCCTCCTGAACCTTGACATATCCAAGATGTCCAACCCCCTTCAGGAGGAAACAAAACATTAAGTGGATTTGCATCTCCTGATAGGCAATAAGTACTACCTGAAGGCCATGATGCTGTTGTAGAAGGGTAAGTTGTGTTTTTTGTTCCACAAGTTCCGTTTACAATTGGTATAAATGTTGCTGTAACTGATTTTGCTGCATCCATTGTTACAGTACATGTTCCTGTTCCAGAACATGCTCCAGTCCATCCTGAAAAAGAAGATCCTGGAGATGTTGTTGGTGTTAATATTACATTTGTATTTTGGTTAAATGGATATGAACAAGTACTTCCACAACTATTTATTCCTGCTGGGGAGCTTGAAATTGTTCCTGCACCAGTTCCTGCTTTTATAACTGTTAAAGAATATGTTATTAAATTAAAATTAGCAGTAACTGATTTTGCTGCATCAATTGTTATTGTACATGTTCCTGTTCCAGAACATGCTCCAGTCCATCCTGTAAAAGAAGATCCTGTAGAGGTATATGGTGTTAAAGTAACTAAAGTTCCTGAGTTGTAAGGTTCTGAACAGTCTGTTCCACAACTAATTCCTGTTCCAGATACTGTTCCTGAACCAGTTCCTGTTTTGGAAACTGTTAAAGAATATGTTATTAAAGGTGTTCCTGAAAAATAAGCAGTAAGATATGTGTCTGAAACCATACTAACTGTGTATCTATATCCTATAATCTCGCATAAGGCTGTTGTTGCAGGTTGTCCATTTGTAGTACAGTCACTCCATCCTTCAAATGTAACTCCTGGTGTAGATGATCCAAATATTGATACAAATGTTCCTGTAGCAAACGATGCTGTGCATGTTGTTCCACAATTTATTCCTGCTGGAGATGATGTAACTACTCCTCCACCTCCACCTCCTGACTTAGAGATTGATAGAGCATATGTAGATGCTGTTGATGAAAAAGTGGCCTGAACATATTTGTCTGCATTCATTGTAAATTGACATGTTCCTGTTCCATAACATGCTCCACCCCATCCTGTAAAAGAATGTCCTGGAGATGCTGTTGCTCTTAATGTTACAGATGTTCCTGGATTAATTGATGGGTAAGTGTCACCACAATCTAGTCCGCAGTTTACTGTTCCTGTTATTGTCCCCGAGGTAGCTCCCCCAACTTTGTATAAAACTAGATTGTATGCAGATACTGATGTGACAAAAGCTGATCCTATAATAACTGCAATAAACATTATCATAAACAAAACTATCTTTTTCATCTTTTCTTATCAATGACCTCTTTTATCTGCTTTAATTTATTTTTCATCATATCGATTTCTCTTTTTTTAAGAATTTCAGGATCATTCTCTTCTAATAATATCTTCAAATTTGGAACAATACAATAGTATGCTTTTGCTTTTTTGTTAGAAGTGTTTCTTTTGACAACAAAACCAGCTTCTTTTAGATTTTCTAGAACTCTTGTTACTGTCCTATTTGTAGGCACCATAACAGAATTTTTCCTAGCGAAGTCTGCTTTTACTTCAAGAGGTTTTTTCTTTTTTCTGAATCTTATCAAAGATTCTAATTCTTCAATTTTAGCTTTCAGATCAGGATTTTCATTTATGATCTTATCGATATAATAATCATATATCTGGGTAGCAGTCAAAGCATCTGAGCTTAATTTGATAAGATTAAAGACTTTTTTCTCTTCATTAGACAGCATGCTGAATAGAACATCTAACTGTTTTTCTCTAAAATCCTCTTTTTTGAATTCAAAGATGTCTAAAATATCCTTCAAACTACCACCCTCTATATAAAATACAGAAAAATGGGTATTTAAATATGTTTAACTACGATAGAATGAAACCAAATGAAACCCTGTGAATCTATTTCTTTCTTTTATTAAGATAAATGATGATTATAAGCCCGATTAAGGCTACTATAACATATATCCAAACCCAATTATTTGTTTGTTCAGGACCCAAACTTATTTTTTGAACATTTTCTCTTAGGATTTCATAACCTCTTGGATTATAACAGACAATCTGTTTGGCATTTTCTGAATAAGGAGATATCACGCTAAAGTCTGTTTTACTTAAAGTTATGACTCCGCCAACTGTTGTATTGCTCTGTAGAACATCTGTAAATAATTTTGGAGGTAGATCAAAATTAAAAGAATATATATTTTGATCTTGAATATCAACTATGCTGCAACTATAGTCTCCTGTAACTTCTATTTTTTTGTCAGGAGAATAACCTTCTTTTATAAGCTGGTCTTTTAAGATTAATTTGCCGTTGTCATAGTTAAAATTAAAGATAACTACATTATCTGCAAAAACAGATCCTACTAAAACCAAAAATGTGATTAGATAGATTATTTGTTTCATTTTCTCAAAAACCTCCTTTTTTAGGATTGAAAATTACAAATAGTTTTATAATTTTCATTTATATTCCTCCAGCCTATCATTGATTATTCTTTGGTTTAAGATACCATATATGCTGCTTTTATCATAATCTCTCATTATTGAATAATCGACAGACCTATAAAATTGGTTTGTAGAACACCCTTGCAGGCATCCTGTTCCTTCTACAGATGACCATTTAGAGCATCCTTCAACATCGCAGTTAGGATAATCTTTTGAATCAAACCAGCTTTCATAATATCTATCAGTATATTCATCAGCTAATCCTCCAAAACTATGCCCAAATTCATGAAGCAGAACAAGCTTGTTATCACGGGTATTTATTTTAGCCATATTTGAGATTGCGCTCGATCTTATGCTATCAGTTACAATTCTGCTGTCTACTAATATAAAGATATAATCATTAGGACAGTCAGATACTATCTTGTTTACACTATAACTATCACACATAACATAGCTTGTTATTGAACAGTTTGGCTGTTTTTCATCAATAAGCCATAGATTAAATTTATCTTTATTGGATATAAAAGGCGATATTTTGAAAAGATAGTTAGAAACATAATCGTCAACATCATCAGCTAATCTGCTTTTATTGTTATATCCATAGCCTAAAAAGACCAGATCTATCTTAGTATCAGGATCTCCTACAGAGCTTCCTGAAACAACGATGCAGTTTTCTGTTCTCTGCTCTTTGCTTGAAGCTTCTATCAAGGTATCTCCTGTAGTTGTTGTTAATTTTAAGTTAATCTTATTATTGACATTTTTTACACATAAAGGATTTTCAGATTTATTTATTTTTACAAAACTTATCTTTGCAGGGGTAAATTTTCCAGTAGGAAAAAAGAAGATGTTTCTATCTGAATAAAATTCTTTCTCTTTTGTCAATCCAGTAACAGTTAAGGGGCTTAATTTTTCTTTGTCATCGATAAAACAGACCATCTCAACTTCAGATGGAACAGAAAAAGATATTGGTTCTATACTTCCTACACTTTTTAGTTTTTGTGCTTTTAGGCTGTTTTCAAAGGTTGTTACAAAATTATTGACTTCAACTGTTTTTTCAGCTGTTTTAAGATTATTTATGCCACCAAAAACTATATATAAGCTAAGTCCTGCTAATGCAACCACAATTACATAGATGATTATTGTATAGACCTGAGCTTTCTTTGGCATATACCTATAGTTATAAAGTTTGTATATAAAGTTTATTGTAGTAGAATATAACTACTTTAAGTCTTCAATTCTTATGATAACAGTCTCTTGTTTTATAATGTCAAGCTTATTGCATTCTTTTACAGCATTGATAAGATTTTTCTCTAAAGACTCATGTGTTATTATGATTACAGGAACAACTTCTTTGTTTATTTCCTTTTGAGATACAGCAGCAATAGAGATATTATTATCACCCAATATTTTTGCTATTTTTGCGAATACTCCTGGTTTGTCAGTAACATTAAATCTTAAGTAGTATCTTGTTTTTATTTCCCCTATATCACTTATTTTTATGTTTTCAAAATGACGTTCAGCTAGCCTTGTCCTAGACCCAATTTCAATCATATCTGTGATGACAACAGATGCCGTAGGTAATTTTCCAGCTCCTTTTCCTGATAAGAATATCTGTCCTATATTTTTCGCTGAAAAAAGGATGCCGTTTACTTCATTGTTTATTGTTGAAAAAATATGCTTAACAGGTATCATAGTAGGATGTGTCCTTAATTCAATAGAATTATCATGTTTTTTTCCGATTGCTAATAATTTTATATTATATCCCATCTCTTTGGCATATTCAATATCCTTTTTTGTTATTTTTGTTATTCCTTCTGTAAAAGGCTCTTGGTTTATTTTTGCATCAAAAGCTAAAGCAGCCAATATAGATAATTTTTGAGAAGCATCTTTTCCTTCAACATCAAAACTAGGGTTTGCTTCTGCAAAACCTAATTCTTGGGCTTTTTTAAGAGCATCTTCATAGCTCATCCCTTCTGACATCCTAGTAAGTATATAATTGGTAGTTCCGTTGATTATCCCGTAAATTTCATAGATATTATCTGAGGAATGGCTTTCTTCTATAGTCCTTATTATAGGTATACATCCGCCAACAGAAGCCTCAAACAAGATGTTTACATTATTTTTTTGAGCCTCTTCAAATAATTCATAACCATATTTTGCCAAAACAGCCTTGTTTGCAGTAACAACGTGTTTTTTAGCTCTTAATGCTTCAAGAATTATAGTATGAGCAGGTTCATAACCTCCTATAAGTTCTACTATCACGTTAACGTCTTTATTATTGATTACATCCTTATAGTTCTTATAATATATATTCAGATCAATCCCTAATTTTTTGACTAATATGTCATTTAGGTCACAAACTGCTTTTAGAACAAGTTTTATGTTTGTTCTTTTTTCAATAAGCCCAGAATTCTTTTGCAATATTTCAACAACACCAGAACCTATGGTTCCTAATCCTATTAATCCAATATTCAATATTTTTGACATATCCATGTTGGATATACTGCCTTATTATATAAAATTTATTATTATGATTACGGAAAACATCCGGATTAAAAAATAGTAAGGTTTTTATCCCTGTTCACTATATATAGTGATATGAAAATCAAAAAGAAGAAGGTTGAATCAAAAAAAGATTCAAAAAATGAAGTATGCTATGAAGAGATTGAGTTTATATGCCCTAACTGCGGAAAAAAAGTAAAGATGCTAAAAGTAAAGGGGGTTTCTATAGAAGGTTTATTATGCCAAAGATGCAGCCAAGGTGAAGTACAGCAGAGTGATTTTGGTTAAGCAAGAGATTATTCTAAAACCGCCTTTATTCTTCTTACACCAGAAGCAGAACTTTCTTCTTTCTGTATCTTAAGATGGCCTAATTCTGAAGTATTTGAAACATGAGGGCCTCCGCATATCTCAGTTGATTTTTTACCGATAGAATAGACAAATACTTTTTCTCCATATTTTTGCTCAAACACGCCCTGAGCCCCTTTTTTCTTTGCCTCTTCAACAGTCATCTCTTCTTTAATAACATCTAATTTTTCTTTTATCCTTGAATTGACCCAATCTTCTACTTTTTTGATCTCTTCTGGAGTTAATTTTCTGTCAAAATTAAAATCAAATCTTAATCTTTCAACAGTTATATTAGATCCTTTCTGATAAATATCATTTTTTCCTAGAACCTCGCGTAAAGCTTGGTTGAGAAGATGAGTTGCAGTATGTAATTTTGTTGTTTCAACAGAACTATCTGCTAATCCTCCTTTGAACTTTTTTTCAGCTCCTACTCTTGAAAGCTCCTGATGCTTTTCATATTCTTTCTTAAAACCATCCATATCGACTTTCAGGTTTTTTTCAGAAGCTAACTCTTCAACCATCTCTATAGGAAAACCAAAACTCTGGTAAAGCAAAAATGCCTCTTCTCCACTAAGTTCCTTTCCTTTTGAAGCAATTTTTGCAAATTCTTTTAATCCATTTTCCAGTGTTATCAAAAATTTATGCTGTTCTTTTTTCAGTTCATCAAAGATAAACTCTTTTTTCTTTTCAATTATCGGATAGGAATCTTTGTAGATCTTTATTACAACTTTAGAGATTTCAGAACATGCGTCATTCTTGTTTAGATCAACGCCCAACAATATAAGATGTCTTATGCTTCTTCTTATATATCTTCTAAGGATATAACCTTGTTCTATATTAGAAGGAACTACTCCACGTTCATCACCTAATATAAAAGTTGCAGCCTTCATATGATCTGCAATTATCCTAAAAGATTTTTTATTATCATCATCCATCTTTTTATCAGAAAGCTCTTCTATTTTTTCTATAATCGGCTTAAAAACATCAATTTCAAAAATATTGGTTTTTCCATTTAATATCATGGTTACTCTTTCAACACCTAAGCCAGTATCAATATTTTTTTGTTTTATATGTTCATATTTTCCATCTTTTGTTTTTTCATATTGGATAAATACATCATTCCAAATCTCGACCCATCTATTGTCAGAAGGATCAAATATTTTTGGAGTAGGAATGTCATTAAGCTTCCAATAAAACATTTCAGTATCAGGACCGCATGGACCTGTTTCTCCTACTGGACCCCACCAATTATCCTTTTTAGGCAAAAAAGCTATCCTTTCTTTAGGAATTCCAAGGCTGATCCAAACGTTAGCAGCATCTTCATCTTTTGGAGCATCTTTATCTCCCTGAAAGCATGTAAATGCCAGTCTTTTTACATCCAAACCAAGCCATTTTTTAGAAGTCAAAAATTCATAGCTCCATCCAATTATCTCTTTTTTAAAATAATCCCCCATACTCCAATTTCCAAGCATCTCAAAAAAAGTGGTATGTGTTTCATCACCAACTTCATCAATATCTTGGGTTCTGATGCATTTCTGAACATCAACCAATCTTTTTCCTAAAGGATGTGGCTGGCCCATTAAAAAAGGAACTAAAGGATGCATACCTGCCATTGTAAACAAAGCAGTAGGATCATGTTCTGGAATTAAAGGAGCAGAAGCTATCTCTTTATGATCTTTTGTCTTAAAAAATTCAATATACTTCTTTTTTAATTCTACTGTATTCATAGATAAAAGTAGTATATAATATCTTTTAAACCTTTCTACTTACCAAATAGTTTTTCAAGAACATCAAGGGTATACAAAATCATAGCCTGTGTCTGCTGCTGGCTTGGATAAAATGCATCTTTTTTCTTATGGACTGAAAATATCCTAACCTGATTTATCAGATGAATCTGATTTGTCAATCCAGGATCTAGATTGATATCTTTTTCAGCCATTTTAGCGATCAGATTCCCCAATCCTATACCTGGACTTTTTTCTAAAATATCTTGATTTGTTGCTTCATAATATTTTCTGTGCAAAGCAGTCTCTAAGACTCTTCCGCATAATATCACACAGCTTCTGAAACATCCATTATCATAGCATTTTTGTATCTCATTGAGATCCATCTCTAAATCTCCTCTAACTTCAGGTGGAAGTTTTTTAGGAATTTTTACAAAGGTTGATTCAATGGGCAGAGTAATCTCTGATGCCAAAGATTCTATTTTTTTAAGCAAATGGTTAAATTCATCTATTTTCTTGACTTGTATCAGTTCAGTAACTAGATCAAGTATTTGAGCAACCATAGATCTGCTCACTGAATCTAATTTTTTGTTTTCTCTTAATTGAATACAAGAATCCATGAACTGTTTTAGTATAGTTTCGACTCTTTCTTGGGCATATTTTTTCTGTCTTAGCTTATATTCACCTAAAGATTTAGCTTCATCGATATGAGTAGACAAATCAACCTGCTGTTTTATAGCATTGTCTACTGCAAATCTTAAGCTTTGTAAATCTTTTTTAAAAGGCATGATTCTTAATGAGATGCAGCTGCTTTTATAGTTTTCGTTTATATGAAACGCGTTAAATTTGAGTAAGAGTTTCATATTAGTAAACGAATAGATTAAATTCGTTTGCTTTAGTTAAAAAAACTGTGTAGATTTTTTTGTGTTTTAATGTTATGGAGTATTATACTTTTTGATAAAATATTATCAAGATCAATTCCAAACTTTTTTTTTGCTAGTTTTTTAGCATAATCTATCATTAATTCCTGGCTTCCGAAATTTAAAGGTTTATTTTGGACAGATTTTCTGGTTGCTTCTCTAACAACCCAGACTCCTAGGGGGATAGAATATTCTCCTGTGATAAACCTAAAAACAAGGATTGTACTTTGTTTTTTTATTTCTTTTAATTTCTCAAGAATGGGTAATCTGGCAGCATAATAGCCTCCTGCACAGTTATCAGCATATGTTTTTCTTCCTTCATATCCTTCATAATCAGTAGAATATTGTACTTCTTCAGAAACATTCCATGATGCTTTAGGAGCATAAATCTCAAATAATTCATAGCTCCATATGCCTGGTAACATCAATATAAGATAATAATTCCCTAGATAGCTTCCAAAATGAGCTAGATAATCTGTCTGAGCATAATCTTTGATTTCATCAATCAGGTTTTTCCCGATCATGTCATCTGTTGCAGTTATGCTCCATCTTGTTGGAACTAATTTTCTATCTTTTTTTATGCCTAAATTTCCGATCGAAAGTACTTTGCTCAAAAAATTCTCATCAAAATTATTTTGGTATAGATAAAGAACTGCATCTTGAGCCTTTAAATCTGAATCTGAAACAACCTTCTCCACTTTCATATGTATTTTAGGATTGGAAGTTATTTTTACATCTTTAAGATTAGCATTCGGACCAGTTGGAGCCATGATAGAATCATGATTCATCCTAAATTGGGGTTTTTCTTCTAATTTTACTTCAACATCAACAGGAGCAGAAGCCATTCCAACTTCTTGTGCAATCTCTAATATTTTAGTTTTATCTTGGGCATGAACAGTAAACTTAGAATTGATTAAAGCGCTTCTATAATTAACTATATCTGGAATCTGCATTCCTTTATGAGCCCAATATCTAGGAGCATCATACATCCAAGCATCTTCTTTTATCTCAACAGGACTTAAGATACCCACATTTAGTTTAGGATATCCTATCCTTCCTACAAAAGGTGTAGGAGAACTACCGATAAAATCTGTTTTTTCTAGATCTTTAGTTATCTTAAATCTTGCTTCACTTTTCAAGATATGAGGGCAAGCTTGTCTGCCGCAAAATCCTCTTCCTTTGCATTTTAGACATTGGATGTTCATATATAATGTGATTATTCTAATACTTAAAAGGTTTTTGAGAAAAACTATTCTGGATTATGTTCAGGAAGATAAATAACAAATTTTGTATTTTTACCTTTTTCAGATTCAACAAAAATATGACCCATATTGTTCTCTATTATTGATTTACATGTTGAAAGAGCTAAACGACTTCCTTCTGAATCATCAGATGGTATCCTATCTATTTTAGCAAAAGGTTCAAAAATTACTGGAAGGATATATTCAGGAATATTTGGTCCATTATCCTCTAATTCTATTAAAACATAAGGTATCTTTTTGAAATCAGGAAAACTAATCTTTGATCCATCAACAAGTTCTGATCTTAATTTGATCTCACCTTGAGGGGGTAAGGAGTGTATTGAGTAAACACATAAAGAAAATAAAGCGTCATACAGCTTTGTTTTATCAACTTGGATACTAGTTGAATCTGAGGAAGAATCATAACTTATGTTTGTATTTTTTCCAATGTTGGAATTTTTTACACCTTTAACTAGATCTTCTAAGAAATCTTTTACAAGATAGATTGGGGTATCAGATTTTGAAAAATTACCCATCTTCTTTACCAATTCAACTAAACGTTTACTGGAATCATGTATATTATCAGAATACTCTTTAAGATTTCCGGATTCATCTTTAATCTCGCTTAATAACAAACCAGTATAACCTAAAAGATGAGTAATCAAATTATTAAAATCATGACTAAAACCTGCAAAAACATGTTTAGTCTGATTGTGTTGAACCTCTAATCTATTTAATCGTTTTTCTAACTCTTCATAAGAGGGTTTATTGTCCATATAGACCATTAGTTTATTTGAATATTTAAGCTTTTCTAATTGATACTACTTGGTAATAGTAAACATAGAAAGTTTTATATACTCTATTTATTAATACATACTTATAGAGGAACAATGGTAGAAAGGAAACATGAAAATCCTATAGAACCTCTTAATGAGGAAATTTTATCACATAAAAGGATTCTTGTATTGCATTCTGAATTAGGTGACCTTATAGGGCGCATTCTAGATAAAAATAAGATACTTGCAGACATAACTAAGAGTCATAAAGAAGCTTTTGAATGGGCTGAAAAAAATAATTATAGTCTAGCTATAGTTCATGACAGAATTTATTTTACAGAATCTAAAACTCTACCGGCTTTACAAAGAGAATTAACAAAAAAAAACCCCTACACTAAAATGATTGTTGTTTCTCCAAGCATGGATAATGTTTATGGTCTTATTCAAGAAGGTTTATTTGAATATCCTATTCCCAAAGTTATCCCAACTCCTTTTGAAAACGAAGATTTGGTTGATAATATAAGAAAGATATTAAGTACAAAACAAACTCATAAGTTGATAGATGAATTTATAGCAAAAATAGATCCTAAAGGAAATTTAAGAGATGATGAAAGAGAATTTTTGATAAAAGAAATTGAAAAAAGAACAGATTTGACAAAGGAAAGCCTTGAAACAGTTGTAAGAAGCGATGAAGGATATACAAGCAGAAGTGGATTTGAATTTGGAGATAGGTTCATTAAAATTGATGTTTTACCTAGACTAGAGCACGAAGCAAAAGTATATAGATTGGATTTAGGGGAATTTAATGATTATCGTCCTCAACTTCTTGAATTCGTAAAAACAGATGATATTGCCATTATGGCATTAACTAATCTAAGAAATGAAATAATACCTGCCAGATCATCAAGTATTTTTTTGATGGGCTTGTTACATAAAGAAGCAAGCAGATATATTGATCAATTTAGGCAATTAATCTATTACGGAGTTCATAAGATTCCCCATTGGGAAGAAGGACAAATACCTTATGCTAATCTATCTGGTGATGGATTAAAAAGATTTGAGCAGACAGAAATTGACGTAAAAAAAGTAAAACCTATTGTTGAAGATTATCTTGCAAGACAAAAAATTGAAGCTCAGACAATTATACATGGTGACTGGAAGCCTGAAAATATGGTTAACGGCCATTTGGTTGATTATGCAATGGCAGGGATAAGTTTTGAAGTTGATGAGTTGGCTTATTATTTATCCGATTCGAGATTCCAGATTAATCTGCAAAAATTCCATCAAATAGTGGATGATTATATTCAAACTAGATCTCAGCATGATTTAGATTTTAAATTAAGAGCTGAATCAGGTTACAGAAAAAATATGCATCAGTTGGCAGATTCAGCATTTTTATCTCAATTAGTCTTAAGACATTCTGTGATGAACAAAAGAGATTTATCAGATGATTCTAAGTTTGAGCAGAGGCAGTATTATCAGAACGCAATAAATAATATCTTGAAAGAAGGAAGGTTTGTTTAAATGGGTAAAATGGATAAAAAAATTGTTTTAGTTGATGACACTAAACAGAAATATGTCTTAAAGGAATTAATAGGGTCTGGAATTATATCTGAAAAGGAAGTTTATGTAGTAAGCCAGTGGATAAGCGCACCAATTGCAGTAAGTTTAGTTTCACCTAAACTGGTTATAGGCAATATATATTCTGATAAGGAATCAGGATATATATTAAAAAGATTAAAAAAAATTAGATCTAAGAGTCCAAAAATGCCAGTGATATTATTAAATTTTTATTATGATCATATATTGACTGGTGAAGTGGGGAAGCAAGAAAATTTGGGGACCTTATATGATAGGCTAATAGACTTGGATTCATCTTGTGAAATAAACGATGAAAATTCTGGAATGATTGTTGGTCATGATTCAGCTTTCCTAGCTAGACCTAAACGAAAAGAAGCTGGCTATGATACTTTCTATAAAGCTCTAAATTTTTACCTTAGATTATTTCGTTCTACTGATTGGTTATCTGAGGAATTTTTAAGAAGAATTGATCCGAAAAATAGATTAGATGAACATGAAAAAAGAGAATTATATGATGGTTTGAATACTCTATTCGATTTAAAACTAAAGGATATTGAAGGTATCATTTCATCAGAAGAAGGGTATACCAGTAAAAGCGGTTTTGAATTCATGGATAAATTCATTAAAGCGGATTTGGTTTCTAGATTGAGGCATGAGCATAAAGTTTATTCTTTAGATTTGATGGAATTTAATTATTTCAGAGCTAACATGAATGAGAGAGAGTTTGTTGTTGGACAAGATTTAGATATTGCTATAATGGCAATGGACAACTTAAAGATGCATAAACCTGGAATAATCAAAGCGAATAGTATAAAGAGCCATATGGTAAGAGAATTCACAAAACACGGATTAGGATATAACTTATTCTTAATGTCTTTATTCCATAAAGAAGCTACAAGACACATTGACCAATTTTGTCAGATAATGTATCAAGGGGTTAATGGTCTGCCACATTGGGAAGAAGGAAATATTCCTTATAGAAATACCAAAGGTACTGCATACAGAAGATTTATTGATACCAAAATTGATTCTAAAGCTGTAATTCCAGCTATTCAGCAGCACAGGGAATTACAAAAAATAATTGGAAATACAGTTATACATGGTGATTGGAAACCAGAAAATATGGTTAATGGTCATCTTGTTGATTATGCGATGGTAGGGAAAGGCTTTGAAGTTGATGAAATGGCTTATTATTTATCCGATTCTAATTTTAATCTTGGATTAAATGATTTTCACAGATTAATCGAAGAATATATATTCTTGAGAAATACTCATGATGCAAGATTTAGGGTTAAAGTAGATAAAGGATATAGACAAACAATGCATCAGTTGGCAGATTCTGCTTTCTTGTCTCAATTAGTATTGAGACATTCTGTGATGAACAAAAGAGATTTATCAGATGATTCTAAGTTTGAGCAGAGGCAATATTATCAGAATGCGATAAATCAGGTTTTAAAAGATGGAAAGTTTAAATGAAAAAAACAATTTTAGTAGTAAATGATGATGCAGTTCCAGTTAATGTCTTTAAAGCAGTACTAGAACATTTTGGGTATTCTGTTTTAACGGCATTAGATTCTTCAGAATGTTTAAAAATTTATAGAACTATGAAAGAAGATATAGATTTAGTAATACTTGATGACTTAATACTTGGTGTTAAAGATGGTATAGAAACTCAGGAGGAATTGTATAAAATTAATCCGCATGTTAAAACAGTTTTTACAACAGCTTGTATTGATGAACCTAGATATCGTGCAAAAGGTATAGTTAAGACTATAATGATGTCACCAAAAATGAGAGAACTTTTAAATGTGGTAGAATCAGCTTTAGAAACAAAAATTGAACATCTTGATATAATTGAAAAGTTTCTATCCAAAATAGATCCTACTAACAAATTAAATTTACAAGAAGCAAGTTTTGTTTTTGATGAAATAAACAAAAGAATTGGATTTGTAAAAAGAGATATTGATGAGATAGTATTATCAGAAAGAGGCTACACAAGTACAACTGGATTTGAATTTAAAGATATTTTTGTAAAAGTTGACATTTCTTCAAGGCTGAATCATGAATATGAAGTTTATTGTTTAGATTTGGGTGAATTCAACAAATTTAGAGCAAAACCAATTTATTTCGTTGAAGGGGATGGAATAGGCATATTTGCAATGGATAATCTTAAAAAATATGAAAGAGGTTTATTAAAAACAAGATTTATCAAAGAAGATTTTTATTATAATCTATTCTTAATGGGATTATTCCACAAAGAAGCTACACAACATATTGACCAATTTGATCAAGTAATATATTCTGGTGTTAATGGTTTGCCGCATTGGAATGAAAGCTATGAACCTAAAGTTAATCTAAACGGAGAGGGTTTATTTAGATTTAAAGAAACAGAAATAGAATTTAAGTCAGTAAAGGATATAATCAATTATTATCTTACAAGACAAAAAGCAGAGGCAGCAGTAGTAATTCATGGTGACTGGAAAGATGATAATCTAATTAATGGTCATCTGGTTGATTATGCCATGGTCGGGATTGGTTTTGAGGTTGATGAATTGGCTTATTATCTTTCAGAGCCTAGATTTAATGTTGATTTACCCGGATTTCATAGAGTTATTGATCAATATGTTTTAATCAGATCCCAACATGATTTGGATTTCAAAGTAAGAGCTGAATCAGGCTATAGAAAAAATATGCATCAGTTGGCAGATTCAGCATTTTTATCACAATTAGTCTTAAGGCATTCTGTCATGAATAAAAGAGATATGATGATTGATGAAAAATATCAGCAAAGACAGTATTATCAGAATACAATAAATAAAGTTTTAAGAGAAGGAAAATTTATATGAAACTATTGATTTCACGCCACGGAGACTGCAAAAAAGAGATAAATCAAAAAGGATTCCCTCAAATTCTAGGAGGAAGTTATGAATATAATGTTGGATTGACTGAAAAAGGTTTTTCTCAGGCAAGAAGATTATCAGACATAATTTCTCAAGAGAATGTTAGTGCAGCTTATTCAAGCAGTTTAACTAGAGCAATACAGACTGCAGAGACTGCCTTAAAAAATAAAGGTATATCTTTATCAGAAAATGAGCTGTTAAACGAAAGACATTTCGGTTCATTATCTGGAGTTTTTTGCGATGAAGCTGTTTTAAAGTATGGTGTTATTCATGAACTTAATAAAAAAATATTAGAAAAATTATTAGGCTTAGAATATAAACATCCAACTATCTCAGCTTATCTTAAAGATGTTCTTTATAGAAAAAAACCAAATATAAACGCAACAACTTTAATAACAATAAATCATGATTTTCCGCTTGAGCATGTTGAAAGTATAGATACTATAAAAGAAAGAATCAATGAGTTTGAAGAGATGATAAGAAAATATCATGGTCAAAAAGAAAATGTTGCAATTTTTACCCACGGAGATGTAATAAGATGTTGGTTAGAGATGATAATTGATAATCCTGAAAAATACTCAGCAGAAACCTATCAAAAAACAAAAGAAATGCCTAACAAAGGCAGGTACAGATCAGTTGGAAACTGTGAAGTTTTTAGTTTCGTTCTGAGATAAAGACAAAGCGATTCTTGATTTTATTATCCCGTTCATTATTTCTACCATAGATTCAAACTGAGCTGTAATTGATTTTTCATAATTTTCTGATTTTAAGAAGAGATTTTTTATTTCTCCACGTTTATCATCAAGCTGATTAATAAGTGAATAATCTGGCTTATAAAAAAAATGTCTGTATAGCTCAAAATAATCAAAAGATTTTTGAGCTAAAACTAGTGTTTCTTTGCTTAATCTTCTTTTATGGGTCAAGGTATTTTTATAAGCATATCTTATAAAATCAGTTACTTTATCTAGATAGTTTAAGATAGTAAAATAATTAACAGCCTGGTTCTTATTATACAGATTCTCTTCGAAAACGATCCTTGAGGCTAGAGCAACAAATTTGGTTATATTATCGTGCCTGTTCTCTCCTTGCTTTAGATCATTATATTCTCCTGTTTTTATGGCATCAATCAGATGTTTGATATATTCTTCTATTAAAAAAAACAATCTTGAAAGAATATCTTCAAATTTGGTTAATTTTTCAGAAAGATTACCTATTGTTATGCTTTTTGAAGTCTGGCTTATAACTTCAAATCCGATCAATCTTCCGACAAAAAAGTTTATTGTATCGGTAATATCTTCATTTCCGTGGCTCCAAGATACAATTTTTTGTTTTGAAAAATGAAGAGTTATTTTGTCATAGCCTTGTTCAAAACATGCTACCAATAGTTTTGCAAGAGCTAATCTTTCTAGATGATCTATGTTTATGTCTATCGATTTTTGTTTTTTATGGTATTCTGTATTAAGAATTATTCCATTTTCGGTTTCATTTAAATCAATCTCATCTCCTGCTTTAACATTAAACTTCTCAGTCCAATCTTTAGGTAATGTAATTGTCAGAGTATTGTTCCCTTGTTTTATGACTTTTCTCTTCATAAAACGTAATAAGTACGCTGAAGTATATAAATATTACGAAAATACTAGTATACTATTCTAAAATATATTCAATAGTCAAAAATACTATATAATCCGTAAACAATACTATTCTTATTGTAATAATCGCAGTCCAGGTTGTAAAAATTATGGGGGAATAATATTATGAAACATATCACAAAGGTCCAAGAGTTGATGAAAATATTGGATATGAAAGAAAATGTATTTGGAAATCATGATTCGTCACAAAAAATGATATATCATGTAGATAATTTTAGAGCATTTCTTGAAAAAAGATATGATGATGTAAAACCTGTATGTGTAGAGGTAGTACCTTCTATAAAATGCAATTTCAGCTGTCCTTCATGTACATATAGACAGAATGGATCAAAAAGTGAACCTGTTACTGGAGAAAATGGATCAAAAGGTTTTATGTCAAAATCAACTTTTGAAAGAATAATAGATGGTCTTATTGATCTTGGAACAAGATCAGTTATAATCACAGGAGGAGGAGAACCAACATTAAATCCTTTATATCTTGATTTTATCAGGCAGGCCAAAAAATCTTTTGATGTAGGATTGTATACCAATTGCAGTCTTATAGAAAATGATATATCCTCTCTGATTGGATCAAATCTGAATTTTGTAAGGATGAGTATGAATGCAGGTGATGCTGATACTCATAGGATTATGTATGGTGTAGAAGGCAAATTTGATGCTGTAAAAAATAATGCTATTGCTATGGGAAAAAGAAGGATAGAAGTTTATGGCAAAAATAAAGGTCCTACATTAGGATTAGGTTTTATCTTAGGTCCAAGAAATAGTTCAGATGAACAGTTAGAGAATATAGCTAAAACTTTGATTGAGATGTATAATCTTTCTGAAGGTGGCTTAGATTATGCAGCAATAAGGCCTGAAGTTCAATATTTTACTCAAAATCCAGATACAGGAGTTCTAGAGATAGCTAAACAACAGCCAAATGCAGAAATGTTTCAAGATTTATATGAGAGACTTGAGAGAATTGTCAAAGAGCCTGTAAAAAAAGAAGGTCTGCAAATTTTGCTTAACAAAGATGGATTTGAACAGCTTTCAAAACCTTATCATGACCAAAGAAATATTGCTGCTCCATGGTCTATCAGTTTTGATTATGATGGTATTTCCCATAGTGCATCTGAAGCAAACGGAAATCCTAGATACAGCTTAACAGATGATCCTGTGGAAAATTTGGTAAATGTTTGGAACAGCGCAAGAAAAAAAGATGTAATGGCAAAGATGGCTTCTGATATTTCAGATCCGAATCATATGCCTATCTTCCCTAACTATAAGCTTCAAAATATGAATGAAAAACTGATTGAGATACAGAGATTAGGACAGTTCAGTAAAGAAGAGATAGATTTGTTTTATAGCAAAATCGATCTGTCAAATCCTCCAGCACACGTCAATTTCATTTAATGACACTATTGCGAGATATATTCCATAGTCAGAAAAAATATATTTACAATTATTGCTACAGAACCCAAGATGATTACGATAAATAATAAAAAAATTATGCCGAGGTGCAAAAATGAAGGAAAAAGATAAGGTAATACTATCTCATCTTAGAAACAATGCAAAAGAGTCTATAGTTAATCTTTCAAAAAAAATAGGTGTTCCTGCCTCAACAATCTATGATAGAGTTAATGTGCATGAAAAAAATATAATAAAAAGATATACTGCACTTCTTAACTTTGAAAAGTTAGGTTTTCATGGAAGAGCATATTTTGCCGTAAAATTAGATGATATGCAAAAAAGACGTGAACTGCTTGATTTTTTAGTAAATCACCCAAATATAAACTCATTATACAAGATAAATTTTGGTTATCATTATTTGTTTGAAGCTATCTTTAAAAATGTTGTAGAAGCTGAAACATTCATAAATACATTAAATGAAAAATTTGAGCTTGATCAAAAGCATATATTCAGTGTAGTTGAAGACATCAAAAAAGAAGATTTTTTGACAAAACCAGAGCATTACGACGCTCTTATATAAAAATAAACCGCGGGGGTAAAAAAATGAAAAAAAATGATATATCATTAGTTGTTGTTGATGCAGTTCCATATATGGTTGAAGAAGAAGGAGATGAAGTACAACCAACAATACAGGAATTGGTAAATTATGGATTAACAGATAGAATTTATGAATTTTCTCAGCATAAATCTGAGCTTAACCATAATGGTGTTAGAGTAAAAACATTTCCAGGAGATAATTATGAGATAGGGGTAGCTAGAAACATAATATTAACTGGAGGTGCTGTTGGTGGAGATAAATATCGTGAAATTTTTAGAGATATCTTAAAACAGATTACTGAAGAAAAAAAGTTTACTGAATTACATATTCCTTTTGATTGTACATATCACATCAGTTATGAAACATTTGATGGAGAAGGCCCATTTAGTTATCCTAGAATTGTAAGGCCTAATAATCAAAAAGTTAAGCCATTGCTAGATATGCTTCAAACATTTGGACCTAAAAACAGGATCATAATAGGTTATCATCAAAGAGAAGATGCACCTAAATACGTTCCAAGAGGCCATATCGTTAACGTAGCTGAAGGTGAAAAGCCAGATATGATATTGACATTTTGGAATAGATGCAATCA
>Ga0247842_10001396_pt1 | contig 40661 bp, 32 predicted proteins | sample LaCruzMarch2015__3_FD_192411 | JGI IMG/M metagenome (GOLD analysis project Ga0247842, IMG submission 192411) | Freshwater microbial communities from meromictic Lake La Cruz, Castile-La Mancha, Spain - LaCruzMarch2015_19m | ecosystem: Environmental > Aquatic > Freshwater > Lake | place: Spain...
TCTGGCAGTGACTACTGCAGATGTTTTTTATCTGCATACTCTATGTTATCATAGAGAAGATAGTATATGAAAATCAAGTAGAAATTATTTATTTTTGCTTGGGAGAGGGTTTATTGGTATAATAGAAGTATGATAAAATTGCCTGAATTTTTTCGTTCCATTTTATGGTCATATGATTTTGAAAAATGTGACCCAGAAAAGATGAGAAAAACAATAATAAAACAAGCAGTACATTATGGAGATTTGAATCACCTAAAATGGTTGTGGTCTTTTTATGGACCGGAAGTTGTGATGAATGTTATTACTACATCATCTAAAACAGAAATACCTGAAAAATCTTTTAATCTTGCTTATTTACTTTTTAACTCAAATAAATAAATTATGCACAATGAGGTATTAAATGATGATATTCGTAACATATGGGAACAATGTAGTTTTTTAAGTGAAAAAGGATTTTATTTATCTGGTGGCACAGCACTCGCATTGCAACTTGGTCATCGTATTTCGGTTGACCTTGATTTTTTTTCTGATGAACCAATCAAGAAAACACTTCTTTATACTATTGAAGATAATCTACACACGATTACTACTGTTTTATTTAAAACCACAAATGAGCTTACGGTAAAAGCAAAAGGAGTGAAAATTACTTGCCTATATTATCCATTTCATCTTATGAGAGATAAGCAAAAAACTGCCATTGTCCCGCTTGCTAGTATTCGTGATATCGCCTCAATGAAAGCACATACACTTGGACGCAGGCAGACAATCAAAGATTATGTTGATTTGTATTGTATACTTTCTAAAGAGATAATTTCTTTAAATGAAATTATAGTTGATGCTAAAGAAAAATATGGAGATGCATTTAATGGCAGACTTTTTCTTGAGCAACTTTTGTATACTGATGATTTGGATGATGATGTTATTAACTGGCTTTGGGAACCTGTCTCAAAAGAAAAGATGAAAGAATTTTTCTCAAATCTTATTGTAAAAGAAAGAGCTAAAATTATAGAATAAAGAATGGAATTTAATTTATGAAAAAATTATTAGACCAGATATTTAAAAAACAAATTAAATTTGATAAGAAAATTCATCGTAGTTTTTATGTGATAGTTTTTTTTGTTGCTATCTTTTTATTTGCCCCGTCTGCTTTTGGAGATTTTTCATGTTTTATTACAACACAATCAGATTGTTCTATGGGAATTGTTAATGTAACCCTTCTTCGAATGTCAGGTTCGACTAATGCTCATGCCGAACTTCCAGTTGTAGCAACTCGTGTCTATGATGATAATGTTGTTTGTTGTAGTGGAATATTTACAGGTTTAGGAAATTCTTGTTCTGGTAATAATGCAATTTTTGCTCGGATGTCTGGAGATACCAATGCTCATGTAGAAGAAAATACAGAAAAAGGAGAAAATTATAAAAGCAATGCATGTCTTTCAAGCAAAGCTGGAGATATTATTACTGTTGGTTATCAATCAACAAATTGTAATGGATATGATACAACATTATTTTCAATGTCTAATACTCCGACGAATTCAATGGTTGGTATTCCTACTGCTTATACAAATAAAGTATGTGCTTCAGTTTTTTCAGCATCTCTTACTCTTGAAATAAGCTCAGCTACGGTTGCTCTTGGAGCTATTACTGCTTCCACTACTGGTTCAGGTTCTCATACTGCACAAATTGCAACTAATGCTACCGGTGGATTTCTTCTAACATACAATGGACCAACATTAACTGCTACAGGAGGGACAATTCCTGCTTATGGTTCTCAAGTGGGTTCAAGTGCAGGAACGGCTGGTTTTGGAATAAATATGAAAAATAATACGAGTCCAGATATTGGGGCAGAATTAGTTCAAAATAGTGGTATTTGTTCCGCTCCTGTTGCTGATTATGGAACTGCTGATAAATTCTCATATGTTGCCAGTACTACCACTTCTCTAACAAATCAGACCACTCCAGCTGATTGTACATATACTGTTTCCTATGTTGCCAATGTGTCTCCCGTAACCCCATCTGGTAGCTATTCGGCGCCTATTACTTATATTGCGTCAGGGACTTTTTAAAAAGTGGATAACTCTATTTATTTAATATATGATATGTTATAATCAAAATATTAAAGTAGTTTATTTATTATTTATTATTTAATGAAATTTATGAAAAACAAATTTGTTTCCTCGTTTTTGATTATTGGGTTAATGTTGATTACTTCAGGAGTTTTTCCGAAGATGGCTGGTGCTGTTGCTCTTACTAGTGCTACAGATATTATGACAACACAACAGACAAGTTTAACTTCTGACCACACTATATCTTGGACGTTAGGAGCAGGTCATACGACAGCTGTTAATGCTACAATTGCTATTGATTTTGTTCATACTGACTTTGTGCCTTCAGGAACATGGGCTGTGGGGGATTTTCATTTTACTGATAATGTCAGAACTGATTCTCACCCAGCGGTAGTCGGCACAGGGGCAGCAACGTGTACTGGCTCTGCGGTAGATAATTATATTGTAAATGTTAATGCTGGAGCTGGAACTTTCACAATCACTACTTGTACTGGGTGGACAACTTCAGCAGCAGCCACGGCCACAACTTTTAAAATTTTTGGAACAGCTGGTGATGGACTTTTAACTAACAAAGCTACTAATGTTGAATCATCTTTAATTACAATTACTAATGGAGTAAATGATACCGATAGTACAACTCTTGCAGCTGTTGTTGAAGACCTTGATGTTGTTACTGTCACTGCTACTGTCAATCCAACACTTACTTTTGAAATAAGCTCAGCTACGGTTGCACTTGGACCTATTACTGCTTCCACTACTGGTTCAGGTTCTCATACTGCACAAATTGCAACTAATGCCACTGGTGGATTTCTTCTATCATACAATGGACCAACATTAACTGCTACAGGAGGGACAATTCCTGCTTATGGTTCTCAAGTGGGTTCAAGTGCAGGAACGGCTGGTTTTGGAATAAATATGAAAAATAATACGAGTCCAGATATTGGGGCAGAATTAGTTCAAAATAGTGGTATTTGTTCCGCTCCTGTTGCTGATTATGGAACTGCTGATAAATTCTCATATGTTGCCAGTACTACCACTTCTCTAACAAATCAGACCACTCCAGCTGATTGTACATATACTGTTTCCTATGTTGCCAATGTGTCTCCTGTAACTCCAGCTGGTAGTTATGCAACCCCGATTACTTATATCGCTTCAGGGACATTTTAGGAGTTATTCACAATGTGTGGATAACTTTCTTTATTTATTTTTTTATATTTTTATGCTATAATTTCAATATTAGTAAAAATTTATATTCTATTTTTTATGCAATTTATAAAAACTAAATTTGTTTCCTCGTTTCTAATAGTTTCATTGATATTAATTACTTCAGGGGTTTTTCCAAAGATGGCTGGTGCTGTCGCTCTTACTAATGCTACGGATATTATGACGACACAACAGACGAGTTTAACTTCTGACCATACTATCTCTTGGACACTAGGGGCAGGTCATACCACAGCTCTCAATGCGACAATTGCTATTGACTTTGTTCACACTGACTTCGTGCCTTCAGGAACATGGGCTGTAGGGGATTTTGAATTTTCTGACAATGTTAGAACAAATCAAGCTCCTGCTGTTGTTGGTACTGGAGCAGCTACTTGTACTGGTAGTGGTACGGGGAATTATATTGTAAATGTTAATGCTGGGGCTGGAACTTTTACGATTACAACTTGTACAGGGTGGACAACTTCAGCGGCTGCTACGGCTACAACTTTTAAAATTAAAGGGACAGCTGGTGATGGACTTCTAACTAACAAAGCTACTAATATTGAGTCATCTCTAATTACAATTACCAACGGAGTCAATGATACCGACAGCACAACTCTTGCGGCTGTTGTTGAAGACCTTGACGTTGTGACCGTTACGGCTACCGTTAATCCAACACTTACTCTTGAAATAAGTTCGGCGACTGTTGCTCTTAATACGATTACTGCTTCGACAACTGGGTCTGGTTCGCACACGGCTCAAGTAGCAACTAATGCTACTGGAGGATTTCTTCTAACTTACAATGGAGCGACACTAACAGCAACCGGAGGGACAATAGCGGCTTATGGTTCTCAACAATCATCCGTTGCTGGGACAGCTGGTTTTGGAATTAATATGGTAGATAATGCAACCCCAAATGTCGGGGCGGCTGTAACCGAAACCTATCCAACCTGTGATGCCCTTCCTGCTGATTATGGAACAGCGGATAAGTTCTCATATGTCGCCAGTACAACAACTTCTTTAACTGCTCAAGATGGGCCAGCTGATTGTACTTATACTGTTTCCTATGTAGCCAATGTTTCTAATGTAACCCCAGCTGGTAGTTATTCAACAGCAATTACTTATATCCTTTCAGGGACGTTTTAAAATTTATAAATATTTAATATATAAAAACAATGACAATAAATAAAAAAAGGTTTTTCTTACCGATATTTATTTTTTTGGTAGTTGTTTTTGTTTATCCGTCTTCAAAAGTTATTGCTTTGACCATTACGCCTGTTCGACTTGAGATTTCTGGTGACCCCGGAGAAGTTCTTAATCAAGAAATGACTCTATTTAATGAGCGAGAAACAACTGAGACCTACTTTGTTTCTTATTCAAACTTTGAAGCTCAAGGAGAAACTGGCGACCCAGCTTTCGTTGACGCACGTGATGACCTAGGAACTTGGATGCAAGCGCCTTATTCTGTTTCAGTGGCTCCCAAAGAGTTCAAGACGGTGCCGATAAATATTACTATTCCTAAAAATGCTGAGCCGGGAGGGCACTTTGCGGCAATTTTTTGGGGGACAATTCCACCAAACACTAATGCAAATGCAGTAACGATTGGAGCAAAAACTGGTCTGTTAATTCTTTTGCGAGTAAATGGTGATGTAAATGAAAATGGGGGTCTTATTGAATTTTCAACAAAAAATAAACAAAAGTTTTATACGGCTCTTCCAGTTTCATTTTCTTATCGTTTCCAAAATACTGGGGGAGACCGCATTAAACCAAAAGGAGAAATAAAAATGAAAGATATTTTTGGGATAACAGAGAAAAAAATCTCTGGTAACCCAGTTGATGGTAACATTTTGCCTAATAGTGTTCGTAAATTTGAAACTGTTTGGGAAGGGAAAGATGGCCCAATTCCACTAGGGAAAAATGAGCAAGGGAATTTTTTCAATAAAGTTCGTTATGAATGGAGGAATTTTGCTCTTGGTTATTATAATGCTAAAGCATCTCTTTCTTATGGAACAAAAGGTGAAATTGCTTTAGGGAGTTTTTCCTTTTGGGTTTTTCCTTGGCATTTGATAATTGTTTTACTTGTTCTTCTTTCTCTTATTTATTTCATTGTTAAAAAACTTTTGAAAAATTACCATAATTGGGTTATTCAAAAAGCAAAAGAAATGCTTAAATTGGAGAGAGAAAAAGAAACCAATGAGCATAATACCAATTTCGCAGAAAGAATATAAAATTTTAAAGAAAAAAATACCCAAAGTGTTCTTTAGGGTATTTTGTTTTGTCATTTTTATTTCATTTCCTTTTATTATCAATGCAGTGGATGTGAATATTAGTACTTCTATTATTATTTCAGCTACAGTTTCAACAAGTGGAGGGGGTGGTGGCGGAGGTGGCGGTGGCGGTGGCGGAGGTATTATTGGAGGTGAATTAGATTTACCGACCATTGTTAATTTCTCTGGAATGGCTTACCCTTTATCTAAAGTTTATATTTTAAAAGATGGGAATATTGTTGTGACAACAATTGCTGACCAAGTGGCAAACTTTTCTGCATCTCTTTCTGGTCTTTCGACAAACACTTATACTTTTTCGGTATACGGAGAAGACGCTAAAGGAAGAAAATCTTCTTTTTTCTCTTTTCCAATTTTTATCACAAAAGGAACAACAGTTAATATTGGTAACATTTTTTTATCTCCAACGATTGATGTAGATAAAATTGAAGTTAAAAAAGGAGATAATTTAGTTATTTTTGGACAAAGTATACCACAAAAAGAGATTACTATTTCTGTTAATTCAGACCAAGAATATTTTTATAAAGTTGTTTCTAATACAATAGGAGCTTATTTTTATACTCTAGACACTTCTTTTCTTGAGATAGGTAAACATCAGACAAAATCAAAAACTACTTCTAGTAATCAGATAAGCTTATATGCCACTCCGGTGACATTTTTAGTGGGAAAAACAAATAAACTAAAGGATGAGATAAATTGTTCATTACTTCGAGGGGATTTAAACTGTGATAATCATGTAAATTTAATAGATTTTTCGATTATGGCTTATTGGTATAAGAAAGTAAATCCTCCCCAAAAAGTTGATTTAAACAGTGATGGTAAAATTACTTTGGTTGATTTTAGTATAATGGCATTTAATTGGACCGGGTAGTAGATTTTGGCATTGTAAATGTTTAGACATTTACAAGAGTAAGGCTCAATGCCAAAATTCACTACCCGGTGGACTGGGTAATAAACAATATGACAAAAAAACAATTATTAAAAATTTTTACATTCTCATTGATTTTTATTTTAAATCTTTTTTTTACAAATAGGATTTTTGCTGCCACCCTAATTTTAGAACCATCTAAAGATTCTGTTGGCATAGAAGAACAATTTTATGTAGATTTAATGCTAAACCCAAGTGGGGAGTCGATAAATGCTCTCGAAGGGAGTGTGTCATTTTCAAGTGATGACATTTCTTTTATTAGAGTAGAGAATGGTAAATCAATTGTAAATTTGTGGGTAGAAGAACCAAGGATAGAGGGACATACTATTAGTTTTGCTGGTGTAATTTCTAATGGTTTTGATGGTGTAATAAACCCATTTAATCTTAACCAGAAATTACCCGGACTTGTAACACGTTTTGTTTTTGAGGCAAATAAATCTGGGCAAGTTAATTTTTTGACTTCTTCTTTTTATTTAAATTTAAATAATGGCTCGGGGACAGAGACAAGAGCACCAATTGCCCATAGTTCTATAAATATTGGTAATTTTATTAATAAAGTTATATATGAAAATAAAATAAATAGCACCCCAGAATTAGAGGCCTATGTAATACGTGACCCAAATATTTTTAATAATAAATATACGCTTGTTTTCAAAGCAACGGATAAAGAAACTGGGATAAAAAATGTTATGATAAAAGAGGGTAAAAGGAATTGGGAAGAAATAGAAAGCCCGTATCTATTAAAAGACCAATTTCGTCATAGTATAATTACATTAAAAGCCACAAATTTTAAAGATGTAAGTATTACCATAAACATTGATAAAGTTCCTTATGATTGGAAATTATTGGCTCGAGTATTAATTATTATAATAGTTATCACTTTATTTCTTTGGGTTATAAAAAAGATATATGTTAATAAAAAATAAAAGTTTATATTTCTTCTTTTTTTTATTTTTCATAATATCTTTCTTTATTAATATAAATAAAGTTTTAGCCGCGACAATTAATTTTTCTCCTATTTCGGGAACTTATAATGTTGGTGATACTATAAAAATAAAAGTAATTGTTTCAAGTGATAAGTCAATAAATGCAGTTTCTGGTAAAATTTCTTTTTCTAATGACCTTTTATCTTTAACTTCTTTATCAAAAAGTTCGTCTATTGTTGATTTGTGGGCACAAGAACCATCCTTTTCAAATAGTACGGGCACGGCTTCCTTTGAGGGGGTTATTTTGAATGGTTTTATGGGCAATACTGGTAATATTATAACCTTAATTTTTAAAGCAAAATCAATTGGAATTGCATCTTTAAAATTTTCAAATGTCTCAATCTTAGCTAACGATGGGAATGGAACAGATATTTTTTCTGGCGATTTATTTATTGGGTCTATTAACATAGAGAAAAATAATAAGGTTGATAAACAAGAACCAGAAGCAAAAAAAATAGAAGAAATAGGAACGGTTGAAAAGATTACTAATATAACTAAAAATGTTGTAGAAAAAATAGAAGAAGTCGAAGTTTCTAATAATTTACCAAATAATTCTCTTCTTATAACAATTATCATTATTCTTGGGACTTTGCTTAATCTTAGTATTATTTATACATTTTTATTATTTATTAAGCTCAAAAAACGTTTTAAAGAAAAATTATTGAGGACGGAAGTTGCTGTTGATAAAAATTTTAAAAATTTAGAAAAAGAGATTGACTCGGAAATAATAGACAAAAGTAGGTTAAAAGATGATAAAATAAATATAACTCAAGAAAGTGATGTTTTTGAAGAAGTTGTAAATACTGAAGGAAAAATTATTAAAGAAATTGAAGAGATTAAAGAAGAAATATGATTTATTTTTTTGAAAAACATTTTTTTAAATTATCTCTCGCTTTTTTAAGCTTGTTTTTTATACCTTTTTTTTCATTTGCAGAATTACCAATAAATCTAGACGATTCGCCTCTTCTACCCATGGCCGAAATTTTTATTACTCCACATACAGGGGATTTCTTGGTGGGTTCAACTTTTGAAGTTCCTATTTATATAAATACAGGTGGAAATAGTATAAACACGATTAATGTAAAATTAAGTTTCGACGCTTCCATGTTATCAATTGTTAAACCTTCGGGGGGTAAATCGATTTATGGAATTTGGCTTGAGCCTCCAAGTTATGATAACAAAAAAGGGACAGCTAGTTTTGTCGGAATTATTCCAAATGGAATAGTGACAAGCTCTGGGCTTATTGCAACTGTGACATTTAAAGCTCTTTCTGTTGGAGAAACGAGAATAAATTTGACTGATTATTCTAGTGCCAATCTTAATGACGGACTTGGTTCTAATGTTAAATTAAGTTTAAATGGTTCGTTTTATAATATTAGTCCAAAAACTCCAGATGGGGTGAAAATTTATTCCGATACTCATCCATATGAAGACCATTGGTATAATAATAGTTCACCAATCATAAAATGGGATTCTCCTTTAGGTCTTGATGGGTTTAGTATTTTAATGGATTTAAATCCTGGGAGTATTCCACAGACAATAATAAATTCTAAAGATTCTTCTATTTCTTATGAAAATTTGAAAGACGGAATTTGGTATGTGCATGTTAGAGCGAAAATAAATGGTGTCTGGGGTAATATTTCACATTTTCAAATAAAAATAGATACAAATCCACCAGCTTTTTTTGCCCCAACAATTAATACATTAAAAGATGGTTCAAAATCTAAAAAATATTTACTTTCATTTATTACAACTGATTCATTGTCTAGTATTGACCATTATGAAATTGGTACTTTAAATAAAGATGAAGAAGATATTTCTTCTCCTATTTTTATTCAAACAGAAAGTCCATATTTAATATCAAATACAAATAAAAATACACATGTTATTATTAGAGCATTTGATAATGCTGGAAATATAAGAGAGGCCTCTATTGACCTTTACCCGGGAGTTACCTTGGTTATAATTTTGAAAAAATATGCATTATATTTATTTATAATTTTAACCCTCATTCTTCTTTTGGAACTTATATTACACTATCTTTTTGGCCACCATATAATTGACCATCTTAAAAAAATGTTTGTGTTATTTAAGAAAATTTCTCAAGATGATAAAAAATATAAAAAAATAGAAGATGAAATAAATAAAATAGATAATCCAGCAAAAATTACACCAGTCGATGTTCTTCCAAACAGGGTAATTCCAACCCAAAAGGTAGATAATTCTCAACTTATACTTAATCCTAATAATGAATTAAATAAACCAGAAAGTTTAGTTAATTTACCACTCCTAAATAATGATAAAAACCTTTAAAATAAAGGGTTTTTGTCACTTTATTTTAGTCTCAAATTATGATACAATATAGGTACAAATTACCCCGTTTTATAGGGTATTTTAAATTTTTTTTACGTGTCCCGTTAGAAAATTAACGGAACAAAAAAGAGTCAATGAAGCATTATTATTTAATTTTCTAATAGGATGGATAAAAAAGAAGAAAAAAAAATTAAACAAATATCTAAATCTTCTTCATCGATTGGCAAATATGGAGCAGAGCAAATATCAGTTCTAGAAGGTCTTGAACCAGTCAGACGACGTCCAGGTATGTACATCGGGACAACTGGGGTTGAGGGATTGCACCATTTGATTTGGGAGATTTTTGATAACTCACGAGACGAAGCGATGGGAGGATTTTGTGATCAAATAGAAGTAGTTCTTTTGCCAGATAATTCTGTTCGAGTCGCTGATAATGGACGGGGTATTCCAGTGGGGATTCATTCTAAAACAAAAGTTTCTGCCCTTGAGACAGTTATGACAACATTGCATGCCGGAGGAAAATTTGGCGGAGAAGATAGTGGATATAAAGTTTCAGGTGGATTGCACGGAGTTGGAGCATCGGTGGTTAATGCTCTTTCAATTTATACTAAAGCTGAAGTTCATACCGAGGGTGGTAAACACGTACAAGAATATAGTCAAGGTAAACGCAAAGCCCTTGTTAAAAAAGTTGGCTCTTCCAAATATCATGGAACTATTATTTCTTTTAAACCAGATGAAGAAATATTTAAACAAGTTAAATTTGATTTAGAGACAGTAATAAACCACTTACGTCAACAGGCCTACTTAGTAAAAGGGTTAAGAATAGATATTTTAGATGCTCGAGAATGGGACCCACTTAGAGGAGGAAAAGGTAAAAAAGATTTTAATGATATTTTTTGGTTCAGAGAGCTTGAACTTGAAATTCCGTCAACGACATTTTATTTTGAAGGAGGATTAGTATCTCTGGTAAAGTTTTATAATAAAACAGAAAAACCAATTCATCCGACAGTATTTTATGTTGAAAAAGAAATGGATAAAGTTGGAGTAGAGGTAGCCCTTCAATATGTCGATGATATTAACTTTGACATAATTCCTTTTGCTAATAATATTCACACAACCGAAGGAGGAACTCATGTGACCGGCTTCAAAACTGCGCTTACTCGTGTTTTAAATACTTATGGAAAGAAAAATAATTTAATTAAAGAAGCCGATGGTGGATTTACCGGAGATGATGTTTTAGAGGGGTTAACTGCAGTCATTTCAGTTAAACTTATGGAGATTCAATTTGAAGGCCAAACCAAGGCCAAACTTGGGTCAACCGAAGCCCAAGGAGCTGTGGCTACGATTTTTGCAGACGCTTTTTCGGCCTTTCTAGAAGAGAACCCAGATGAGGCAAAGTCCATTATAAATAAGTCACTTTTGGCTCTTCGGGCACGTAAGGCCGCTAAAGCAGCCAAAGATTCTGTTCTTCGAAAAGGAGCGCTTGAGGGAATGACTCTTCCAGGGAAACTTGCTGATTGTCAGGTAAAAGATGCCTCTTCGGCAGAGTTATTTATCGTAGAGGGAGATTCGGCTGGTGGTACAGCTAAAATGGGACGAGATAGAAAGACACAAGCTATTCTTCCACTCCGCGGAAAAATATTGAACGTCGAACGGGCACGTTTAGATAGAATGCTTGGAAGTGAACAAATAAAAAATCTAGTTATTGCGATGGGAACTTCAATTGGAGATACTTTTGATATTGAAAAAATGCGTTATCATAAAATAATCATAGCTACCGATGCCGATGTAGATGGAGCACATATTCGGACACTCATTCTTACTTTAATGTATAGATATTTCCGCCCAGTGTTAGATGCTGGTTATGTTTATATTGCACAACCTCCACTTTTTAAAATTAAAAAAGGCAAAGAAATAATGTATGCTTATTCAGACGAAGAACGCGATAGATTACTAGGTAAAGATGCACCATCAATCGAACAATTATTACAAGAATCAGCAAACGAATCCGCCGACGCTGAAAGCTCTGGCGAGACGATGGAAGGGGAAGAAGAGGCAGAAGAATCCACCAAAAACCAAACAGCAAACACCAAACAGCAAACTAAAATCCACGTCCAAAGATATAAAGGTTTAGGAGAAATGAATGCTGAAGAACTTTGGGAAACTACTATGGACCCAAGTAAGAGAATTCTAAAACAAGTAGCAATATCTGATGCTGAAGGGGCAAATAAAGTTTTTGATATGCTAATGGGAAGCGAAGTTCCTCCAAGAAAAACTTTTATTCAATCCAACGCCAAAATGGCAAATTTGGATATCTAAATTTTTATGAGAAATATTGTTCCTAAAGACAGTAGATACATCCCATTAACACAACAAAAATCATGTTGTGTTCCGACAAGTATAAGTATCATAATGTATAAATTAAAAATTCCACTTATTCCGCAGGAATTATTAGGTTATCATTTGGGTTTAATATTAGATAAAAAATATAAATATTTATTTTGTAATGTGAGAACAGGAAAAAGGCCAAAGGCGGGTTATGGTACGCAAACAAATAAAAAGCAATACGAAATTAATTCAATTTTTAAAAAATTAAAAATTCCTTTAAATGTAACTACTTACCGTATTAACGATTTTAAGAATAAAAACGAATTAATTTCTTATATTGCTGGTCGTATTAAAAAAGACAAAGATATCATGGTCCTTCTTCGAAGCGGAATTTTAAATAATGATGATACAATGAATGGGCATGCTTGCGTAATAGATCAAATTTATCCAAAGAAGAACATTATTCGATTAATAGATCCATTATCTGATCAAGCCAAGTGGAGAGAATTTAAAATTGATAAATTTATTAAGGCAGTTAAGTCTCATCCAACCGGCGATGGTAGATTTTTAGAATTTAGAAAGATTTAAAATTATTTCTACTACCTTAACGGTCGTCAATGTGGTAGAATTATGATATATGAAAAGAGGGGATATTTTAACAAAGATTTTAGAGACCCTTGAAAATGGAATTATGGGTCAAATTGATTTTATTGATGCAATGCTCGCTAGTGGCTATGGAGCTAGTATGAATAAGCTTGATTATGAATATGTAAAACGTCATGAAACTTACGAGAATAAAAAATTAGAATTGAAAAATTTAAAAGAAAAAAAACTACGCCTACAAAAATTTTTATATAAATTAAAACAGGATGGTCTCATAAAAGAAGTTGGGAAAAATGATAAAAAGTTAGCGATTTCTCAGAAGGGGAAAGTAAAGCTTAAAGAATTAAAAAATAAAATTTCTAGGGACGAATATAAATCAGAAGTTCAGGATGAATCAATAATTATAAGTTTTGATATACCAGAACACCTAAGAAAAAAGAGGGGTTGGTTGAGAGATGTAATAAAAAATCTTGGATTTAAAATGGTTCATCAAAGTGTTTGGATTAGTAAGATTAAAATTCCTAGACAATTGATCGTTGACTTAGAAAGAATAGGTATTTTAGAATATGTTGAAATTTTTGAGATAAGCAAAACAGGTAGTTTGAATAAAATAGGGGAGAAATAAAAAAGTTTTTTCTTTTGTAAAGTTTCTACTAAAATAACGGCCGTCAAGTTAGTAGAACAAAAAATATTTCGTAAATATTTGTACCTTTAATTTAGAGTTTTTTCAAAGATTTCTTTTTTGAGTTTTTCTAGGAATTTTTCCAGAGTGATATTTTCGAGTTTTTCGTTTCGTCCTTCGATAGTTATAGTATTACTTTCTTTTTCTTTATCGCCAACAACTATTAAATAGGGAGTTTTTTGCATTTTTGCTTCCCTTATTCTTTTGCCGAGAGATTCATTTGAGGCATCTAATTGGACGCGAATTCCAAAATTTTTCAATAATTCATAAATTCCTTTGGCGTATTCAGCTTGCTTTTCACTAATCGGCAAAACTATAACTTGAACAGGGGAGAGCCACAAAGGAAATGCTCCAGCGAAGTGTTCTATTAAAAATCCAATGAATCTTTCATGTGTACCAAGAGGAGCACGGTGAATTATATAAGGTGTTTTTTTAGAACCATCTTTATCCGTATATTCCAACCCAAACCTTTTTCCCATATATAAATCTAATTGGTTTGTTGAAGCACTGAACGATCTGCCAATAGAAGAATATATTTGGAAATCCATTTTGGGCCCATAAAAAGCGGCTCCTTCATTTACTATCTTAAAAGGAACTCCAGACTCTTTCATGGCTTTTATCGTCATTTCTTCAGCTAGTTTCCAGTCTTTTTCTTTCCCATGATATTTATCCATTTCTTCGGGATCTCTAAGGGCTAACTCCATTTCATATTTTTCTATTCCTAATACTTTATAATAATATTCATGCAATTTAATGACATCTATAAATTCTTCTATGGCTTGTTCTGGTGTTGTGTAAATGTGAGCATCATTCATTTGCATACCTCGAACTCTCATTAATCCAAATAGACTACCTGAATCTTCATATCGATGACACCAACCATATTCTGCTAATCGTAGAGGTAAGTCTTTATAACTTTTAGGTAAAGCAGAAAATACTTTGTGATGGAAAGGACAATTCATTGGTTTTATATAATAATTTTCATTTTCAATTGAAATAGGATTATACATACTATCTTTATATAAAGGCAGATGACCAGAGGTATAAAACAAATTTTCTTTCGTAATAATTGGAGTTGTTACTCTTTTGTATCCCCATTTTTCTTCAGTCTCTTTGGCCCAATTTTCTAATTCTTCTTTTATGATATTTCCTTTTGGTAACCAAATAGCTAGACCTTTACCAATTTCTTCGTCGAATGTAAATAATTCTAATTTTTTACCAAGTTCTCTGTGGTCTCTTTTTTTTGCTTCTTCTTGTTGAAAAACATACTCTTCTAATTTTTCTTTTGTTTCAAATGCAAGTCCGTAAATACGAGTGAGCATTTTATTCAATTCACTCCCACGCCAGTAAGCTCCAGCCACTCGGTCGAGCTTGAAAGATCCCTCTTTAATATCCTTCATATTATCTATGTGTCCACCACGACAAAGGTCAGCAAAATCACCTGATCTATAAATAGTAATTTCTTCTCCTTTTTTTGATATTTCATTTATGAGTTCAATTTTATATTCATTGTCCTTAAAAAATTTCAATGCTTCATCTTTAGTAAGGATTTCTTTTTCAAAAGTTGTCCAACTCTTTAAAATTTCTTTCATCTTCTTTTCAATTTTCTCTAGGTCTGTATCAGTGACTTTCCCAACAACATCTACATCATAATAGAAACCATTTTCAATAGCTGGTCCAAGAGTAATTTTTGACCCCGGATAAAGTTCAAGTATTGACGCTCCTAATAAATGGGCGAGTGAATGACGAACATTTTCTATTTTATTTATGTTTTTTTTCATAATTTATTTATTATTTTATTAATTGAACAACTAAAATCGCCCCGACAAAAAAATAAAAATACATTTTTCTGTCGGGGCGAGTCTATGTCGCGGTTCCACCCGGCTTTGTTCTTTTAATTATTTTATAGATTAGCCTTTCGGTCCTGACTTTGGTCGGGATAATGGTTGGTAGCCATAACAATCTCTATAAGTACAATATTATAACTAATATCTTTAAAAAGCAAGATAGCCATTTGCATTTTAGTGCAAAATAGCTATACTATCTATATGGTAATACGAATGAGACATACCCGTTCCCACACAGGGAACAGACGGTCACATCATGCGCTTAAGGCATCTGTTTTTTCTACATGTTCAAATTGTGAGAAAAGAAAAGAAACTCACATAGTTTGTAAACATTGTGGTTTTTACCGTGGGCGCAAAGTTTTAGATGTGGTTAAGAAAGTAGAAAAGAAGCAAGCGAAAAAGAAATCAAAATAGGCTTTTGAAATTTTTCTCCTTAAGGTCTTGCCTTGGGAGCACTAAAGGCAAGACCTTTCCCCGAAAAATTTCAAAATTCCATTTTATAATTTATGGCAAACAGGCACCTTTCACGTTCAATTGTTCTTCAAACACTCTTTGAGTGGGATTTCGCTGTAAATAAAGACGCAGAGTCGGAAGAAATGCTTGAACGCAACATCGAGGAGTTTGGTCCTGGTCTTGATGATTCGGATTTTATGTCTGAACTCTTTCTTGGTGTGGTTAAGAAAAAGGTCATAATAGACGAAATTATTGAAAAAGCAGCTCCCGATTGGCCGATAGACAAAATATCAATAGTTGACCGTAATATTCTCCGTATAGGGTTGTATGAACTTTTATTTGGCGATAGGATTCAGGTTCCACCCAAGGTGGCTATTAATGAAGCTATCGAACTGGCAAAAAGTTTTGGCGGAGAGAATTCTGGTAAATTTATAAATGGAGTTTTGGGTGGAGTTTATAAAGAGATAGGTGAACCGGGAAAAGATGACATTGGTAAAAGAAAAAATAAACATTTTGAAACTGACCCAGCAAAATTTCCTATCGAGAAAAAAGCCGGAGCGGTTGTCTATACTTACAATAATAGCGAAATATATTTTGCCTTTGTTCACGATGTTTTTGGTTACTGGACCTTATCGAAGGGAGGTATAGAAGAAGGTGTGAACGAAGAAGAGGGAGCGGTGAGAGAGATAAAACAAGAAATGGGACTTGATATTAAGATAAAAGAATTACTAGGACGCAATGAATACATTGCCTGTCATCCAGAAAAAGGAAAAATTCGAAAACAGGTTGTTTTCTTTTTAGCAGAATCAAAATATAAAGATATTGTTCTTGAAAAAGGAACTGGTGGGCTTGATGATGCTCGTTGGTTTCCACTGGGGGAAATTCCAAATCTAAAGATGTATGAAAATATGATTCCATTATTAACAAAGGCGATAGAAATATTAACAAAAAAATAACACGTCACCAATTACGAATGGATACGAATGACACAAATGTTTGGAACCCCTACAAATAGGGCACACGAATAATTTGTAAATTCGCATGAATTCGTAAATTAGTGTCGCATTAAGTATGATAGACTTTTCACAATTTGAAAAAAAGACAAACATTATTTTTAACGATAAAAAGCTTTTAGAACAAGCTTTTATTCATCGTTCATATATAAATGAAAATAATGGTTCAAGATTATGCCATAATGAGCGACTAGAATTTCTCGGGGATGCAGTTCTCGAGCTTGTTGTGACTGATTATTTATATAATAAATATCCCGACAAAGACGAAGGAGAGCTTACAGCTTATCGGTCATCTCTTGTTAATGCTGTAATTATTGGAGAAGTAGCACTTTCTCTTGGGATGAATGAATTTTTACTTCTTTCAAAAGGGGAGACTAAAGATGTTGGTAAAGCTCGAAGTTATATTCTAGCGAATACTTATGAAGCATATGTCGGGGCTGTGTATTTAGACCAAGGATATAAAGTAGTAGAAAATTTTATTGCAAATTCTCTTTTTGGTAAGATAGAAGAAATTGTTGAGAATAAATTATGGCGTGATTCAAAAAGTTTGGTCCAAGAAAAATCTCAAGAATATCTAAGCGTTACGCCTTCTTATAAAGTTTTACATGAAGTAGGACCAGACCATGACAAACATTTTACAATTGGAATCTTTTTTGGGAGTGAGTTAATAGCCGAAGGGAAAGGCAAATCTAAACAAGAAGCAGAACAATCGGCCGCTCATAAAGCATTAGAAGTTAAAGAATGGCTGGATTAAAATGACTTTCAAATCTATTGAGCTAACAGGATTTAAATCGTTCGGCAAAAAAAGTGTTGTAAATTTTACAACACCTATTACAGCTATTGTTGGGCCTAATGGTTCAGGTAAATCAAACATTGTCGAAGCAATTCGATTTGTCCTTGGAGAACAATCAATGAAATCTCTTCGTGGGAAAGGTGGAGTAGACCTTATTTTCAAAGGTTCAAAAGCGCTTTCTTCCTCAAGCCGAGCTCAAGTTCAAATAACTTTTGATAATAAAGATAAAATTTTTTCTTTCACAAATAGTGGTCTTGGGGTGTCGCTTGATTATGATGAAATAATAATAGGACGAGAAGTTTTTGCTGATGGTGGAAATAAGTATTCAATCAATCACACAGAAGTTCGTCTAAAAGATATTGTTGACTTGCTTGCTTCAGTGAACATTGGAAGTTCAGGGCACCATATTATTTCTCAGGGAGAAGCAGATAGAGTGCTTAATGCCTCAAACAAAGAACGTAAAAGTATGATAGAAGATGCTCTCGGCCTTCGAGTTTATCAATATAGAATTAAAGAATCAGAAAGAAAATTAGAAAAAACGGAATTAAATATAAAAGAAGTTCAGGCATTACGAAGAGAAATTGCCCCACACTTAGCCTTCTTAAAAAAGCAGGTTCAGATAGTAGAGCGGGCTAAGGGAATGAGGGAAGAGTTACGAGATTTTTATAAAACATATCTTTCTAGAGAGGGAACATATATAAACAATGAGACAAAACGTTTATCGGATTTGAAACATTCATTAAAAGAAAAAGAAACATCTTTAAATTTTCAGATTGAGAAATTACAAAACCAGAAGGAAGTAAATCAAACAGAGAATGTTTATGCTAAACAGATAGAAGAAAATGAAGAAAAAGCCAGTATTTTTCGCGATTCAAAAAATGAATTAGTTCGTAAATTAGGACGAATAGAAGGCATTTTAGAGGGTTTGGAAAAACAATTTTCTAAAGTAAAAGAAGTAAAGAATAAGGTGATAGATGAATCAGAGTGGAGAGCTTTTATAGAAGATATCTCTTTTCAGATTGATGAAGTAATTAAAATAGAAGATTTGCCGAATGTAATTCTTGCTCTGAAAAATATTAAATCCCATTTAGGTAAGTTCTTTGATAGTAAAGATACAAATGAAAATAATACTATTTCTTTGGATGAAAATACTGAATATAAAGAAATGCAAAAAACCAAAGAAGAAATTCTTGTTGAAATTGAAAAATTAAAAATAGAAGAAAAAAAGGTTTTAGATATTATTTTAGGGCTTAAACAAAAAGACGAAGAGAGCAGGGAATCATATCGCGATGGTGAGCGGGTTCTGTATGAATTACTTGGACAAAAAAATGAGGTTGTCTCAAACATCCATTCACTTTCCTTTGAAGAAGAAAAACTTTCTTTAATAAAAAATGCTTTTGATATGGAATTGACCGAAGCGGGGGTGTTGATTGGACGAGAAATTATTTCTTTTGCAGAAACTATAGCGGAAGGAGAGATAAATCGTCCTTCACAAGAGGAGCTTCGACGTAAAATAGAACGGATAAAAATCAAAATTGAAGATACGGGAAGTGGGAGTGGGGAAGATGTCTTAAAAGAATATGATGAGACAACTGAACGTGATGCATTTTTAGCTAAAGAAATTGAAGATTTAAATAAGAGTATTAAAGATTGCAATATTTTAATTGAAGAATTAAGAGAGAAATTAGATACAGAATTTAAAATTGGTGTTGGTAAAATCAACAAACAATTCCAAGAATTTTTTGCTCTGATGTTTGGTGGTGGAGGAGCATCGCTTTCTATAACAATGGAATACAAAAAGCCAAAGAAAGATGATGAGTCTATTTCCGATGAAGAAGAAGGAGAAGAAAATGAAGAAGACCTGTCTGCGCAGTCAGGAAATGATATGAGTTTTGAGAGAGGAATTGAAATAAATGTAAATCTTCCGCACAAGAAAGTGAAAGATTTGCATATGCTCTCTGGCGGAGAAAGGTCTTTAACATCCATCGCACTTTTGTTTGCGATTACCCAAGTCAATCCACCACCATTCTTAGTTCTAGATGAGACTGATGCTGCCCTTGATGAAGCTAATTCAAGAAAATATGGAAATATGCTAGAAAATCTTTCAAAATATTCCGAGCTTATCGTTGTTACTCACAACCGCGAGACAATGTCCCGAGCCCAAGTCCTCTACGGAGTGACAATGAGTGGGGAAGGTGTTTCCAAACTTCTCTCCATCCACCTCGAAGACGCAACCACTTACGCAAAATAGGCCTTTGTATATAAGGGTTTTCACTACTATTGACAAAGTGGGTATCTTTGTGATATAATATAAAAGAATGAGAGCGAGCAAACTAGTGCTAAGTTATTGGTCCTACGGGAGCCAATCAAGTAGCTAGTCCTCGACTTGAAACAAACATTAAAAAATTAATAGTATGAAAAAGTTTATTGCTTTTTTGTTGGTGGCAATTTGTTTTGCCATTGGGCTTAATGCCCAAAAATCGATCATTCCGGACATCTCCTTAGCACAGGAGATTATTGCCAATCGGGAAAACCATCAGATGACTGACCATGAAATCTGGCAGATTATCCAAATGAGCCGAGAGGCCAATCTGACTAACGGGATTACAAATCCCGACTCTATTTTTCCGGGACAAATCTTCACCTTTCTCCTTAAGGATGGTGTAGACACAAGTGTGGTAGTGGTATATGGAGATACCCAGTGGGAAGTAATAAAAAAACTTGCTCCAGCAATAAAAAAACATGGTAAAGTTGTTCCGTGGGTAGAATCAGAACCAGATCCTATTCCGACAATAGCAACAGAGAAAGATGATTTTCTTTCTTTTCTTGCTATTATTTCTTGGTGGGGATGGTTAATTATCGCTATCCTTTTATTTTATCTTTTTTTCTTTATTAAATATGGTCAAAAGGAAAATAAGAGAAAAGCAGAGTGGAATCTGGATCCTGTGTCTTCTGGTAAGCCATTTGTTAAAGATGGAGTGACGGATGATATGTCACATAAAAGAATGGCAGAAATTATCCGGGAACAGTACCCTGGAGCTACATTTCAGATCGAAAACATTTATAGAGGGAAAATGAATGGTCCTGCTATTGTCTGGTATGAAGGAGAAAAACAGCCCAAAGAAAGAATTTTCAAAGATGTCTTTGGTTATGAGGGGACTAGTATTATCAATGGGGAAGAAAGGTCAATCTATTTTCTTCAGGGTTGCGGAAATCCTGCAAGAGAAGGAAATTTTTTCACTCCAGGTGAAGATTTCACTTTTGTTCGTGATGTTTTGATTACTGAAGACGGATCTGAAAGCCCACTCCTTCCAGAAGTTACTCCTGAACCCGAAATCAAATCTTCTGAAGATATGAACCCCAAAGTTTTAACGTCTCCGCAGTCTGAATTACGTCAGGTTGCAGCTGATTTTCAGAAACTGGCAGATGAAGTCTTTAAACGTAAAGATGCCCATCGGGTTAACCTTAAGTATGTAAGCCCAGGGGGTGGAATGACGGAGATGACGATTGATGCAAAGATTGGATCAAAAAAACCAACAGAAAAAAACAAATAAAATGGTAGTAGTCTACCGAAGACCGTCGCATTATCGTGGCGGTCTTTTTTATTAATATAAGATATAAGATATAACGACCTACGTAAAATAAATATTTTTTCTATATCTATATGTAGATAAATTAAATTCTACTAACTACGTCAGCTGACGGAGTTAGTAGAAGTGGGAAATTTTTATGATTTTTTTCTGTGTATTTACACATGAGTAGTTAATAATTCCACAAAAGCTTGATTTTAATCATCGTTTTTACCTATTGACAAAATAGGTACTTTTGTGATATAATGTAATGAGAAAAGCTCATTAAAATTTTCTTGGGTAAAGTAAGACTCCATAAAGGTTTTGCAACAAGAATGACTAACTTGTTAGATCAAATAGTTTGCGGTGACAGGTAATCTGAAATAGTCCGAATAGGCTTGATTGGACAATAAGCTAAACAAATCAACAGTAATGAAAACTTTAATTTATGAAGGATTTGGATTTGACGGTAAAGAAAAACTGACTTTCAAAATTTCAGTAGAACAAACACTTCGCGACAAGGTGAGGGTGGAAATTTTTTCGAGTTTACCCTTATTGCCGGAAAAGAAAAAAAAGATATTGAGTGAACACAGCTCTTTTTCACCCGAAGAAAGAAAAACGTTACATTTAACAGGTTCTATAAGTCCAGCGCTTATGCACATCATGGTCAGTAACCAAGACGAAATTCTATCATCTTTTAAGGAGGAATACGTTTACTACCACGATATAACCTGGGAGGATATAAAACCAGATGAACTATCCGACAATCCCTGTTTTGCTTTTGCAGAAATTGAAAAGCTTGAGGTTGCTATTCAATTCATCAAGAAGATTGTTTCCTTGTATAGGGATTATTGGAAAGGAGAGAAGAAACATTACAACGAATTGATGACCCAACTCAATGATCTTGGAATTGAAGATTTTATTGAGGGAGAAGTGATCCACACGATTACCTTTGTAGAATCTAAAACAGTAACTTTTGGATAAGAAGTAAAAATGGTAGTAGTCTACCGAAGACCGTCGCAAATGTGGCGGTCTTTTTAATTTTTTAATAAATTGACTTGTGGGTATAGGTGTGATATAATGGTAAAAAATTTGAAACATAAACTAAAAATTTATCTATATGAAAAAATATGTTCTTTTTGTGATTTTGATGATCACCACGGTAATTTGTTTTGGATATAACCAAATGACAAAAAAGGAAATAACTGAAACCAGATTAAAAATTATTCAAATAAACAATCTGGACAGTATGGGTTCTATTAATGATGGACAAATACTGTTTGTACCATTAAAAGTTTCAGGATTCCCTGAAGGGGAAAATGAAATAAATTTTCCGGTTATTGTAACAAAAGGAGAAACAATTGAATCAATTTTATCTCTTAAAATTCCTTTTGTAACAGAAATCGAAAAATATCCGTACTTGTTGTTACAACAACAAGAGGTACGATTTTCACAACCAACTCTAACAAATAGTGAAATGAACATTGTTGGAAAAAATAAAACATCTTTATTTAAAATAATAATAGTTCTATTTTTTTTCGTCATTTTTTTCGCCATTTTACCATTCTTTTCTCGGGAATGGTCCAAATATGTAAGAGCAAAAATAAGAAAAAATTAAGATATTCTCTCCCGTTTTGGTTCAGTTAATAAAAACTAGGCCAAAACGGGAGAATTTTTTTGTCTTAAAAATAGTAATTTTTATTTCATTAAAAGTGCTACAAATTCTGCTATGGCAGAATTTGTAGCACGGTAATAAAAAATAAATTATTTCAAAAACTCAGTTATTGTGAGACCTGACTCGTGAATCAGTTTTGCTTTTTCTGTGCCCACATATCGATAGTGCCACGGCTCGTAATTGTAACCAGTTATACTTTCTTTATCTTTTGGATAACTTTGGACAAAGCCATACATATAAGCATTTTTTTCAAGCCACAAATCCTCTGGAGTTAAATCAAAATTATCAGCAGTTGAAATAAAATTTACTGACGTACCAGTTAAGTCAACCGTCGTTCCAAGTTGGTGTTCAGAGTAACCCGGTTTTGCAACAGATGTTGATATATCTCCACCATCGGTTTTGAGAGCATTTGTATATAATATTTTTTGTATATCATAACTTCTAAATCCAGAACTGGCTTTTATTACGACCCCATCTTTTTTAGCAGATTTTATTAATAATTGAAAAGCATCGAGTGCACTTCTTATTAAACAGACACCCCTTCTAATACTTCCATCTGTATTTACTTCAGTTAAATTCTTGGGTATGTACGTTATATCTGGTAACCCAATCTTTTGCCCAATATCAAGTAGTATCATATCGTCATATTCTTTTTTGGGGCCAGGGCAAGCTGGTGTAATTTTACTTTTTTCTTTAATTTTAAAAATTCCTTCTGGTTGATACTTAGTGTTTAAAGTAATAATTCTCTTACTCGTTTCTACTAAATTTTTGCCATCAAAAGTTGCCGAGAAAAGCATTCCCTGCATTGTATCTTTTGAAAAATATTGGTCAAAAATAAAATTGCCAAGTGAATAAACAATTGGTTTACCTTTGTAAACGCTTGTGTCTTCCATAACATGTGGATGATGTCCAATTATCATATCGGCGCCGTTGTCTATCGCTTTTTTGGCTAATGTTTCCTGACGTTTATTATGAACAAGTTTATATTCTTCCCCCCAGTGGAAAGAAACAATAAGCACATCACATTTTGTTTTAGCATTTTGAATTATTTCTTTAAGTTTTGGGTCACTTGCTAAAAGTATGCCGGGAGTAGCAGTTTTTACCTCCATCCAATTTGGTCCAACATCTGAAAAACCGATAAACCCAAATTTAATTCCATTTTTCTCTATGACAATTGGGTTCTCGGCGTCTTCTTTATTTACACCTGCTCCAGTTTTTAAAATTCCATTTTGAGCTAATCTGGACAGCGAATCTTTGAAAGCTGTCATATTCCAATCACCAATATGATTATTTGCAAAAGAAACAATGTCAAAACCAGCTTCCTTTATAATGGGTAATACTTTGGGGTCCATTCGAAATGAATAAATACTTCCGACATTATTTCCTTTATCTGAGACATCACCCTCAAAATTTCCAAATAATATATCAGCCTCTTTTAATTCACCAAGATTTTCAAATAATTTACTATAATCACCACCAAAATTTTTATCGACAGAAGCTTTAACTCCACGAGTAAGCATCATATCTCCGACGAAATACAGTGTAGTAAATTTTGCCTCTGGTGGTTCAACTCTTTTTGAAAATGGTAAAAAATAAAAAATGACTATCAATAGAATAAGAGCGATAGAAATTATTTTAGCTTCTTTCTGTTTTTTCTTTTTTTTAAATTTCTTCATATATAAACATTATCTTAGTTCGTAATCAATTGTTTTTTTATTCATATCAGCATTTTTAACTACAAAATGTACTTTATCACCAAGGGTATATTTTTTGTGGGTCTTTTTCCCCCTGATACTCATACCTTCTTTATCAAAAATATAATAATCATCTTTCAAATCTCTCATTCGAACCATTCCTTCACATTTTGTTTTTTTCTCTTCTGCATACAAACCCCATTCGGTTACTCCAGTTATTATACCTTCATATTTTTCTCCAATTCGTTTTGACATATATTCCACCTGTTTGTATTTTATTGAAGCCCGCTCGGCTTCAGAGGCCTCTTTTTCTCTATTTGAAGCTTCTCCACTCATTTGTTCATATTCAAACCATCTCTCTTTTGGGATAGTTTTATTTTCTAAAAAATCAAAAAGTAAGCGGTGGACAATAACGTCAGGATATCGGCGAATTGGAGAGGTAAAATGTGTGTAATATTTAAAACCGAGTCCGTAGTGTCCGATATTTTTTGTTGAATAAATTGCCTTGGCCATTGTGCGAATAATAGCACTGTGAATTGTGTCTCTGATTGGGCTGTGCTCTAGTTTTATTATTAAAGCATTTATTTCTTCTGATGGAATTATTCCATTTACTAATCTAACTTTGTGACCTAATCTTTTTAAAAAAATTGATAAGTCCTTTATTTTTTCTTTGTTTGGAAAATCATGAATTCTGTATAAAAATACACTCTCGGCTCCATTTTTCTTTTTGGACATAAATTCGGCAACTCGGCGATTGGCAAGCAACATGAATTCCTCAATTAATTTATTACTATCACCTCGTTCTTTGATATAAACCGAAAGTGGAACACCACTGGCATCTAATTTAAATTTAACCTCTTCTTGCTCAAGAGAAATAGCCCCTTCATCAAAACGTTTCTTTAATAGTTTTTTAGCGATATTATTCAAAGTAGAAAGTTCTTCAAAAAATATTCCATGTTTTTGATCTAAAATCTTCTCTACTTCTTCGTATGTGAATCTTTTATCAGAATTTATTATTGTTTTACCAAACCACTCTTTGTGAACTGTTCCTATTTTATCTAGTTCAAAAATAACAGAAAAAGTAAGCCGATCAACTTTTGGATTTAAACTACAAATTCCATTTGAAAGTTCCTCTGGGAGCATTGGGATAGTTCGGTCAACAAGGTAGACCGATGTTCCTCTGTGCCGTGCTTCCATATCTAAATTAGTGCCTAATTTTATATAATGTGAGACATCAGCAATATGAATACCGATTTCGTAACGCCCATTTTCAAGTTTTTTGAAAGATATTGCATCGTCGAAATCTTTAGCATCTTCAGGGTCAATTGTGAAAGTTGTTGTTCCCCTCATGTCACGTCGGCTTTTTGTATCTTCACCAACAATACCAATTTGAGATATTTTCTCGGCTTCTTTTAATATAAAAGGAGGAAAAGTTGCATTGAATCCTTTTTCAAGAGCAATAGCTTCCATTTCGGCATTGTGTTCCATTGGCATACCGAGTATTTTAACCACTTCTCCAACTGGAGCTTTCTTGGCATCTTTCCACTCAGAGATTTTAACAAAAACTTTTTGTCCTATTTTTGCGCCATTCAACTTATTTTCTGGAATTATAATATCAGAATACATTTTTAAGTCAGAAGGAATTAGAAAATATGTTGCATTTTCTTTTTCCAAAATCCCCGCATAACCACTTTTTGAACGATGAAGAATTTTTATGACTTCACCACTTAAATCCCCATCTTTCTTTTTAGGGTGCAACAATATTGAAACAGTATCGCCATTGCAGGCTGTTTTTAAGAAATTGTGTTCTATTTCAACAACTTTATTTTCTTTATCTAGACGGACAGACCCTGTTCCTTTGTGTGATATGTGTATTATTCCCTCAAAATGTCGATTGAATTGCTGGTTATGTTTTTTCTGCATATTACGAGTATAACATAACCCCCCACCACTTATATAATAGTAATAAAAGTGGTGGGGGGTTGATTCATTAATTTCTTTATGTTAGGATACTTTCATAGATGTTAAAGATAAGATTACAAAGAATAGGGCGCAAGAATGATCCAGCTTTTCGGGTTGTTTTGACTGACTCAAAGAATTCAACCAAAAGCGGAAGATTCAAAGAAATCTTGGGTTCATATAATTTGAAAAAAGGGGAAGTATTATTCAAGCAAGACCGGGTTAAATATTGGATGAGTCAAGGAGCTCAAGTTTCAGATACAATCCACAACTTCCTAGTTCATCAGAAAATAATTGAAGGAAAAAAGAAAAACGTTTTATCAAAGAAATCTCCAACCAAAGCTCGTAAAGAACTCAAAAAAGTATAAATCTATAAATAGATAAAAGGTGCAATATTAATATTGTGCCTTTTATTTTGTTTGCATACTGAAATATAAATATGTTATAATATAGGGCAGAGCAGTTTGTAGTCGGTACACTGCGAAAGAATTTAAGAATAATACTATTAAGAATATATGCAAGCAGACGATAAAGCATTTTTAGAGTATATTGTGAAAGCTTTGGTTGATTATCCAGATGATGTGAAAATCGACCGCACAGTCGACGAGATGGGGGTGCTCATAACTATGACCGTTAATGGGGCAGATATGGGTAAAATTATTGGCCGTCAAGGAAATACCGCAAAGGCAATTCGAACACTCTTGCGGGTTATTGGTATGAAGAATAATGCTCGAGTTAATTTAAAGATTAATGAACCAGAAGGTGGCAGAGTTGAAGCCCCAACTCCAATATCAAGTAGTGAATCATCCAAATCAGTCGATGCAGCACTTGAAGACTTAAAGGGAATATAAAAGTAGAAAGTAGCAGGTAGAAAGTAGAAAGGGCAATAAAAAAACAGTTCATTATACGAGCTGTTTTTTTGTATTTGTTTTATTACATTTTTTATTGTAATCTATATTTATGGTGTGGTGGTTAAGTATTTGCTTACTACTTACTACATTCTACTTACTACTATGAAATTTCATATCATTACACTATTCCCGGAAATGTTTGATTCATATTTAAATGAGTCGATTTTGGGGCGGGCAATCAAAAACAAAAAAATAAAAATAACCTTTATAAATCCACGCAAGTTTGTTACGGGTAAATACAAAAAAGTCTGGCCAGATGGGAATATGTCACTTCAAGTAGATGACAGACCATATGCTGGAGGACCAGGAATGGTCATGAGAGCCGAACCGGTTCTCAAGGCCGTCGAAATGACTTTGAGAAAAATTAAGAATAAAAAACCAAAAACCAAACAGCAAAAACCAAAAACCTTAGTAATCAATTTTGTTCCATCTGCCGAAAAATTTGATACTAAAATGGCTAAAAATATTGGAGCTAATTATACTGACATAATTATGATTTGTGGTAGATACGAAGGAATAGATGCGCGGGTAGATAAAATCCTCAAGCCGAAAAAAATTTCAATAGGGGATTATGTTCTAACTGGTGGAGAAATACCAGCAATGGTTTTAATTGATTCAATCTCTCGCCAAATAAAAGGTGTTCTTGGAAATTTTGATTCTCGCGAAGAGGAGCGAGTTTCTTCAAGCGAAGTCTACACCCGCCCGGAAGTTATTATTCATAATAATAAAAAATACAAGGTTCCTAAAATTTTAGTATCTGGAGACCATCAAAAAATAGAAGAATGGAAAAGGAAAAGTAATATTGCCTAGGTCAGACCTAGGCAATATTACTTTATTTATGATAAAATAATTTATATGTCTATTAGAGATAAAAGTTTAGTAGTAAATGAATATTATCATTTATATAATCGAGGAAATGGTAAGCATGATATTTTTTTAGATAAAGATGATTATGGTCGCTTTATAAAGCTTTTATATATTTGTAATTCAAAAAATGAATTTAATTTTAGAACATCCGTTGTAAGAGAGAAAATAAATGCTTTTGATTTTGAAAGAGGGGAACCACTTGTTTCTATTCTTTCATGGGTTTTAATGCCTAATCATTTTCATATACTTCTTATTTCACATAGGTCTGACCTAGGCGAAAAAGGGTATAATCCAATAACAGAGTTTATGAGAAAGATTTCTACTGCTTATGTAATGTATTTCAATAAAAAATATGGAAGGACTGGTTCATTATTTGAAGGTAAATTTAAATCAAAACATATAGACCAAGAAAACTATTTTAATTATATTTTTTCTTATATTCATCTAAACCCTATAAAATTAATTCAGTCCAATTGGAAAGAGGAGGGAATTTTAGATAAAAATAAGGCAAAAGATTTTTTAGAAAAATATGGATACTCTAGTTTTCAGGATTATTTTGGGTTGAAAAGAAAACAAAATAATATTCTTGACAAGAATTCTATCCCAGAATATTGTTTTTGTAATCATATAAAAGATTTGTTTAAATGGATTACTAAAGATGCCTAGGTCAGACCTAGGCACAAGGTTGTGGTATGTTTATATATTAAACCCTTGGGTGATGCAAAGCTATTGAACCATTACGGGGGGGGGGATACTTAACTTAGGCACGTTAGGCTTTTTCTACCACAAGTCTTACCTCGTACAACCAAAGGTGAGATATTCACAGTTTTTCATAATTTTCCTTGACAATTAATTCTTTTCGTATATACTTACCCCCAGATTGAATAGATTGAGTCATGGCAAATCAATCACTTTGTTTCTGTTTTTAAACTTTTAGAATCGTGTTAAAAAACAATATTGCCATTATAAATAGAAAATAATACCAGAGTTTGGTCGCTCCGGTTTTTTCTCGTTTTTATAGTCGCGCTTAAAATGGACGATTGCGCGACATAATTTCGTTCAAAAATTATATGAAAAAAACTGCTGTTCGAGAGAAGAAGTATTTTGCACGTTATAAGAAACCGTTAGTTCCGTTTCCAAATTTAATAGAAAATCAATTGGTTTCATTTAATTGGTTGGTTGAAAGTGGTTTGAAGGAGGTTTTCAAAGAATTTTCTCCGATTAATGATTACTCTGATAAAAAATTTCAATTAGATTTCACTTCTTTCTCTCTCGGTGAACCAAAGTTTGATGAGGAATATACGAAGATAAATAAACTCACTTACGAAGGAGGGCTCAAAGCGCGCGTCCGACTTTTAAACAAAGGGCTTGGAACTTCTAAAGAGCAGGAAATTTTTATGGCTGATGTTCCGTTAATGACCAAACACGGAACATTTATCATAAATGGAGTTGAGCGTGTTATTGTTCCACAGCTCACTAGAAGTTTCGGAGTATTTTTTACTGAACAAGAATTGAAGGGGAAAAGATATTTTGGAGCAAAAATTATTCCAGCCCGTGGAGTTTGGATAGAAATTGAGTCGGATACCGATGGAGCCATATATGTCCGAGTAGATAAAAAGCGTAAATTTTCAGTTACTTCGCTTTTGCGAGTTCTTGGACTTGAAAAAGATGAAGCGATAATTAGGGCTTTTGGCGGGAATGAAGAAGCCCTAAAAACAATTAAAATTTCTCTTGAAAAAGACCCAGCTAAAACAGCCCAGGATTCATTTATAGAGATATATAAACGTCTTCGTGATGGGGATTTAGCAACAGCAGAAAATGCTCGCGATTTTATTACAGCCCTACTCTCAAATGAAAGATATGACCTTTCTCCAGTTGGACGATTTCGTTTTAATAAACGGTTTGAAAAAAATATGGATGAGAAAGAAATGGAACGTCGTATTATTTCGGCCGATGACATTGTAACTATCGTTAATAATATAATTTTGTTAAACAATACACCTAACGCGAAAGCTGATGATATTGACCATTTAGGGCAACGTCGAGTTCGTTATGTTGGAGAAATGATTCAGCAAAAATTTCGTATGGGAATGTCTCAGATTAAAAGAAATGTCCAAGATAGAATGTCGACGATTGATGTTGGAACAACACTTCCAGTTCAAATAATAAATCAGCGACCACTTCAAGCTAGGATTAAAGAATTTTTCACAGCTAACCAGCTTTCCCAATTTATGAACCAAGAAAATGTTATGGCAGAATTGGAGCACCTACGTCGTCTTTCGGCTTTAGGCCCGGGAGGACTTACGCGCGAACGTGCAGGACTTGAAGTTCGTGACGTTCACACTTCTCACTACGGGCGAGTTTGTCCAATACATACCCCAGAAGGTCCAAACATTGGATTGATTTTAAATCTTTCAACATATGCAAAAATTAACGAATTTGGAATTATTGAAACACCTTATGTAAAAGTAAAAAATGGAAAAATTACAAGCGAAGTAGTTTATCTAAATGCTCTTGAAGAAGAAAAATACAATATTGCTCATGCGGGTATTGATTATGACGATAAAGGAAATATTCTTGAAGATAAAGTAGAAGCTAGATTAAAAACAAAACCAGGTATTATTTCAAAAATGGAGATTGATTTTATCGATGTGGCGACCAACCAAGCGTTCTCTATCGCGACGTCAATGATTCCATTCTTAGAACATGATGAAGGTCACAGAACACTCATGGGCTCGAACATGCAAAAGCAGGCCCTTCCCTGTGTTATACCTGAAGCTCCTCTTGTTGCAACCGGGATGGAAGAGTTAGCAAGCCGAGATTCTGGGCGATTAATAATTTCCGAAATTCACGGCACTGTCTCATATGTGGATGCTAAAAAAATCACTGTTAAAGATGATAAAGGTAAAGAACATTTGTATCCGCTTATTAATTTTTCTCGCACAAACAATTTTTCAATGTTCCACCAACGACCAAATGTATCTGTCGGGGATAAGGTAAAGAAAGGAGATATTCTAGCCGATACAAGTACGACAGACCATGGACAAATTGCTCTTGGGCAAAATGTTCTTGTCGGATTTATGTCATGGGGTGGTGCAAACTATGAAGACGCGATAATTCTTTCTGAAAAGTTGGTCAAGAATAGTAAATTTACCAGCATTTATGTGACTGAATTTATTTGTAATGTTCGTGATACAAAATTGGGTCCTGAAATAACTACTCGCGATATTCCAAATGTTGGTGAAAATAAATTAAAAGACCTTGATGAAGATGGAATAATAATAGTTGGAGCTGAAGTTAAAGAGAATGATATTCTTGTTGGAAAAATTACACCAAAAGGAGAAACAGAACTTACTCCTGAAGAAAGATTACTTCGTTCAATATTCACTGAAAAAGCTCGCGATGTTAAAGATACATCACTTCGGCTTGAACACGGTAAGCAAGGTAGAATTATTGGAGTGAAAATTTTCTCTCGTGACCAAGGACATAATCTTGAATCGGGAATTATAAAAAGAATTGTTGTTGAAATCGCTCAACTTAGAAATATTTCTATCGGAGATAAACTTGCTGGTCGCCACGGTAACAAAGGAGTTATTTCGGTTATTTTGCCAGAAGAAGAAATGCCATTTATGGCTGATGGAACTTCTATTGATATTATTCTTACTCCACTTGGAGTTCCTTCTCGTATGAACTTGGGGCAGATTCTTGAAATGCATTTGGGATATGCTGCTCATACCCTTGGGTATCAGGCAATCGTTCCTCCATTCTCCTCAGCTACAGTTCCTGAAATAAAAGCTGAGCTTGTTAAATCTGGATTACCTGAAAGTGGTAAAGTTACACTTTATGATGGACGAACTGGGGATACTTTTGACCAAGATATTGCAATTGGGTATATGTATATGCTCAAACTTCACCACATGGTTGAGGATAAATTACATATGCGTTCTATTGGTCCTTACTCACTTATTACTCAGCAACCTCTTGGAGGAAAAGCGCAAGGTGGCGGACAACGTTTTGGAGAAATGGAAGTCTGGGCACTCGAAGGACACGGAGCTGCTTACACTCTTCGTGAAATGTTAACTATAAAGTCTGATGATATTATTGGTCGTTCACAGACATTTGATGCAATTATTAAAGGTCATACAATCGGTGAACCAAATGTTCCAGCCTCGTTTAATGTTTTGCTAAATTATTTGAGAGGATTGGCACTTGATGTTGAGCTTAAAAAGCCAGAGAATAATTAACCCCGACGTAAAGTCGGGGCTCCGACCAAAGCGTCGGAGTCAATAACCAAAAAATAAAATTATGAAAACAATTGATACAACAAATTTTGACAGGATAGTACTAAAACTTGCTTCCCCAGAGAATATTTTAGAATGGTCTTATGGAGAAGTTACAAAACCTGAAACAATTAATTATCGCACTGGGCGTTCGGAGAGAAGTGGTTTATTTGACGAAAGAATTTTTGGTCCAGAAAAGGATTACGAATGTTATTGTGGTAAATACCGACGTATAAGATACAAGGACATTATTTGTGAAAAATGTGGAGTCGAAGTTACTCGCTCTATTGTTCGTCGCGAACGTATGGGGCATATTGAGCTTTCTTCACCAGTTGCTCATATTTGGTTTTTGCGTGGAGTGCCTTCTCGGATGTCAGTATTATTAAATATTCCAGTTAGTGATTTGGAGAAAGTTATATATTTTGCTGGCTACATAATTACAAATGTTTACAAAGAAGAAAAGGATGAAATTATTAAAAATTTAGAGAGTGAATTCAAATCGAAACTTAAAAATACGAATGATGAAGAATCTAAAGAGAAACTCAAAGAACTTTTATTAAACACAAAAAGAGAAATAAATGAAATAGCTCTTGGTAAGGTTCTAAATGAAATAGCTTATCATCATTTTGGTCTTAAATATGGTAGTTGTTTTGAGGCAAGTATTGGAGCTGAAGCTATATTTACACTTTTTAAGAATATGGATTTAGGTAAGTTAAAAATAGAAACCGAAAATGCAATTCCTAAAGCTTCAAGCATTGACCGTGAAAAACTTGAAAAGAAATTATCTCTTATTCGCTCAATGATTCACTCGGGTATTCGTCCAGAATGGATGTTTTTGACTGTTATTCCAATTATTCCTCCAGCTCTTCGTCCGATGGTGGCACTCGATGGTGGGCGTCACGCAACTTCTGATTTGAATGACTTGTATCGTCGAGTTATAAATCGTAATAATCGTTTAAAGAAATTAAAAGAAATTGGAGCTCCAGATGTAATTTTGCGTAATGAAAAACGTATTTTACAAGAAGCAGTAGATGCACTGATAGATAACTCAATTGCCAAACAGAATGATTCTCAGGCAATTTCTTCATCTCAAAAACGAGCACTTAAATCTTTGTCAGATAATTTGAAATCTAAACAAGGATTATTTCGTCAAAATTTGCTCGGTAAGCGAGTTGATTACTCAGGACGTTCAGTTATTGTCGTTGGTCCAAATCTAAAACTCAATCAATGTGGTCTTCCTAAACATATGGTGCTTGAACTTTTCAAACCATTTGTGATTTCAAAAGTATTAGAGACAGAGCTCGCTTTCAATATTCGTGGAGCAAATCGTTTGATAGAAGAAGGAGTTCCGGAAGTTTGGGCAATTCTCGAAGAAGTAATAAAAGGTAAATATGTTCTTCTTAACCGTGCTCCAACTCTTCATCGTCTTGGTATTCAAGCTTTCAATCCAATTTTAATTGAAGGAAATGCTATTCAAGTCCACCCACTTGTTTGTGCCGGATTCAATGCTGACTTTGATGGAGACCAAATGGCTGTCTATGTTCCTCTTTCTGATATGGCGCAGATGGAAGCCAAAGAATATATGGCTTCAAATAAAAATTTACTAAAACCACAAGACGGTTCACCAATAGTAATGCCAAAGATGGACATAATTCTTGGTTGTTACTGGATGACAAAATCAGTTGATGGTGAGCGTGGGCAAGGGATGGCTTTCGCCAGTCCAAATCAAGCAATTACTGCTTTTGATTTAGGGGTTATTACTTTCCGTGCAAAAATAAAAGTTTTAGGTAGTGAAAAATCTAGATATAATATTTTTGAAGGAAAAACATTTGAAACAACAGTTGGAAGATTATTTTTCAACAGTATTTTTCCAGATGATTTTCCTTATATGAATGAAGAAATAAATATAAAGAGAATGTCTCTTCTTGTTGATGAACTTATTGTTCATTGTGGGATAGATGATACACCTAAAGTTTTGGATAAAATTAAAGATTTCGGTTATCACTATGCTACATACTCTGGGGTTACTTGGGGAATTGATAATGTTACTGTACCTCTAGGGAAAGCTGATATTGTAAAAAAGTTTCGTAAAGAAGAAGAATTAGTTCGAGAACAATTCAATGATGGTTTATTGTCAGAAGAAGAACAATATCAAAAAGTTATTGAAATATGGGAGCATGCCAAAAAAGAAATTGAAGAAATAATTCCCGGCACTCTTGATTCTAAAAGTTCCACATACGACCTCATTACTTCAGGAGCGAGAGGAAATATGGGAAGTTTGGTTCAGATGTGTGGAATGAAAGGATTGATTGTGAATACTTCAGGGGAAACACTCGATTTTCCAATTATTCCTTCATATATTGAGGGTCTATCACCACTTGAATATTTCATTACTACTCACGGGTCACGTAAAGGTGCAGCCGATACAGCTCTAAATACAGCCAAAGCAGGATACTTAACTCGTCGACTTGTTGATGTTGCACAAGATGTAGTAATTACCGAAGAAGATTGTGGAACAAAAAATGGCAAAAAAATAGTTGCCGTAGATGGTGTATTTGCTAAATATGTTAATGGACGAGTTTTGCTAAATGATATAAAAAATAATGAAGGTAAAACTTTATTTAAAAAAGGCACACTGATAACAAAAGAAAACGCAAGATTTTTAGAAAAATTAGGATTACAAGAAGCTTACGTGAGAACTCCTCTTTCTTGTGAGACGGTGCATGGAATCTGTAGGCAGTGCTATGGCCTTGACCTTGGAAGAAATTGTATGATTGAACTTGGTCAAGCTGTAGGAATTATCGCTGCTCAAGCAATCGGAGAACCGGGAACTCAGCTTACTCTTCGTACTTTCCACCTTGGAGGTGTGGCTCAAGTTGATATTACCACAGGTCTTCCTCGTGTTGAAGAAATTTTTGAAAGACGTGTTCCTAAAAGTCCAGCTATTATTTCAGAGAGTGATGGAGAAGTTGTTAATATTGTTGATAATGGAAATGAAAAATTTATCAAAGTCCTTTCAGACCTGTCTTCCGACAAGGCAGGTTTGAAGGTTGATAATAAAATTTCACCAAAAGGAAAAGCAAGTAATGAAGTAGAATATGCTGTACCTCCACGCCGACAAATTTTAGTTAAAATTGGAGCAAAAGTTAAAAAAGGTGATTTACTTACAGATGGGTCTGCTGATATTAATGAAATTGTAAAATATGCTGGCAAAGAAGCGGCAGAAGAATACATTGTAAATGAAATTAATAAAGTCTATGACTTGCAGAGTGCATCAATTTCAAGAAAACATATTGAAATAATTATTCGTCAGATGTTTTCTCGAAAAAAGATTAAAGATGCTGGTGATACAACTTTCTCTCCGGGAGAAATTGTTGAAACAATTGAACTTATTGAAGAAAATAATCGTATAGAGGAAGAGGGTAATGGAAAGAAAGCTGAAGCTTCCACTATAGTTTTGGGTATTACAGAAGTTTCCTTAACAACAAAAAGTTGGTTATCTGCTGCGTCTTTCCAAAATACAAATAGAGTCTTAATCAATAATGCAATTCGTGGTGGAATAGACAACCTAAGAGGTCTTAAAGAAAATGTCATCATTGGAAATCTCATTCCAGCTGGAACTGGATTTGGAGTAAAGCGTAAAAGAGAGGTGGATGAAGAACAAGAAGAACAGGCCGATAACTTATAATAATAAGTTTAAAAAAGAATAAATATGCACTCACCTGTGGAGAAAATTAAAGAGAGACTATCTATTGTCGATGTTGTTTCTTCATATTTGACAATCGAAAAAGCAGGCAAGAATTACAAGGCCAAATGTCCATTTCATAATGAAAAAACACCTTCTTTTTTTATTTCACCTGAACGTGGAAGTTATTATTGTTTTGGTTGTAGCGCCAAGGGTGATATTTTTTCTTTTGTAGAACATTTTGAAGGAACAAATTTCTTGGGAGCTTTAAAAATTTTAGCTGAACGGGCCGGAGTAGAACTTACTTCATATAGAAATAAAGAAAAAGATAGAACAGATATTTTCTACGAAATAATGGAAGAAGCAACTTCTTTTTTTGAAAGTAACTTTGCAAATAATAAAGAAGCTAGAAGTTATCTTTTAAATAGGGGACTCACAGATCAATCTATAGAATCTTTTAGAATTGGATATGCCAGAGAATCTTGGAATGCAATCTTAAACCATCTTACAAATAAGGGATTTAAGAAAGAAGATATAGAAATTGTTGGTTTGATAAAAAAGAAAGAGGCTAAACCCATAAATGGGTCGCCCGACTCGCAAAGCGAGTTTAGGGATAGTTTTTATGATAGATTTCGTGGTAGGATTATGTTTCCAATAAATGATTCAAGTGGGAGGGTAATTGCTTTTTCTGGTAGAATATTCCCAGATGTTACTTTGGAAGTCGGACTTCCAAATGGAAGTCCGACTTCCGGAATAGTTCCAGCAAAATATTTAAATAGTCCTGATACTCCACTATTTAATAAATCAAATATATTATTTGGTATAGATAAAGCCAAAAGTTCTATTCGAAGTCGTGATTATAGCATTATTGTGGAAGGTCAAATGGATTTAATATTGTCTCATCAGGCATCATTTACGAACACTGTGGCTGTTTCTGGTACGGCTTTTACTGACAATACAGTGAATAATGAATTAAAAATAAATAATTTAGGACTAGTTCGTCGTCTATCCCCAAATATAATTTTTGCTTATGATGGTGATAGCGCTGGGATTAGAGCAGTTGGTCGTTCGGCAATGATTGCACTATCGCTTGATATGCAAGTTAAAGTTGCAATTTTACCAGAAGGAAAAGACCCAGCCGATATTATTTTTGAGGATAATAATAAGTGGAAAGATATAATAAAAAATTCAGTTAATATAATTAGTTTCCATTTAGAGAGAATTTGTAAAGGAACTGATGATATTAGACAAAGAGGTAAAAAAGTTCGAGAAATAATTTTTCCATTTCTTGTAATGATAAATAGTTCCATTGAAAAATCAGCATACATAAATGAAATTCATCGTAAAACAGGAATTTCAGAAGGAGCTATAATAGAAGATTATAAGAATTATGAGAAAAAACAAGATATAAATCGTACTATAATAGAAGAAAAATATAGCAATAAAAAAGACCCGAGTTCGAGGCGAAATGATTTAGAAAAGAGATTTTTTGGTATTATTTTTTGGAAAGGGGAAGACGAAGAAGAATCTAAAGAAATAGAAAACCTACGAACTCTATTTGAAGAAGATATTGGCTCTGCTAACTACCAGAAAATGACCATCATATATGAACCATTTTCTGACACTTTGGCATTTGAAGCAGAAACTTGGTATGGTGATAAAATTGATTTACTTATTAAAGATATGAAAGAAATTATTCTCAATCTAGAAGAAGAAATCCTGCGAGAAGAAGCAAACTCTTTATTGGTAAAAATAAATGAACAAGAACAAAAAAAAGAAAAGGAGAATATAAAAAATGACCTAATCAATTATCAAAAAATCGTCGAAAAAATAGAAAATATTAAAAACCGTAGAGCACAATAAATTTTATGGTAAAAAATAAAAAAAAGAAAGTGAATAAAAAAAATACCAAGACAAAGGGAAATAAAAAGAAGGTAATTAAGAGTCAGACTAAAAAGATTAAAACAACAGCCAAAAGAAATAAAAAATCCTTATCTCACAAAAAAAATCATAAAAAGATTAAGGTTAAAAAAGTATTCAAAAAAAAGAGTCACTTATCGACATCTAACAAGTCAACTTCTAGGCAATCTTTAGCTGATAAAAAGATAATAGAACTAGAAGGAAAATCAAATTTAATTATTGAAAAAGGTAAAAAGAGGGGATTTATCACTTATGATGAAATTATAAAAATATTTCCAGATATTGAAAACAATATTCTATTTTTAGATGAACTTTATGAGAAATTATCTGTCTCTGGTGTTGATGTGCTTGAGGGTGGAAATTTACTTGATGTCGATGGAGATACCGATAAACTCGCTCTTAAATACAGCAAGGATGCTCAAACATATGATTCAATTCAAATGTATTTAAAAGAGATTGGACAATACCCACTGATTCCTGCAAGTGAAGAAAAAAACCTTGCGTATCGTATTGAAAAAGGAGATATGGAAGCAAAAAATTTACTAGCGCGCGCAAATCTTCGTTTGGTTGTGTCTATTGCCAAGAAATATGTTGGACGCAGTTCTGACCTTACACTTCTTGATTTAATTCAGGAAGGGAATCTGGGATTGTTTAAGGCCGTTGAGAAATTTGATTGGACTAAGGGTTATAAATTTTCTACTTATGCGACATGGTGGATTCGTCAGTCAATTACTCGTGCTTTAGCTGACCAATCTCGCACAATTCGAATTCCAGTTCATATGGTGGAAACAATTTCTAAATATAAACAAGTTGTTCGAAGATTATCTCAAGACCTTGGTCGTGAACCACTGATAGAAGAGATAGCCACCGAGATGAATCTTGAAGTAGAAAAGATTCATATCATCGAACAAATAAATCAAGATACAGTTTCGCTTGAACAACCAATAGGGGATGATGATGAGAAATCTACTCGAGGAGAATTTATTCCCGATGACAAAATTCTTCGCCCCGACCAAGATTCTTCAAGAAGAATTCTTTCTGACCAAATTAAAGAAGTTCTAGACACCCTAAATCCTAAAGAAAGAAAAATTTTAGAACTTCGATATGGACTTACGGATGGTATTCAACATACGCTTGAAGAAGTAGGCCAAGAATTTGGAGTGACTCGTGAACGTATCCGTCAGATTGAAGCCAAAGTCCACGAAAAACTAAGAAATAACGAAAAAATCGCCCGCCTAAAGAATTACTTTGATTAATCCCTAGTCATATCACTAGGGAAATCACTAGGGATTTCCCTAGTGATTACATGTGGGAATTATAGAATATAAATATAAACAAATTATACGATCGTATAATTTGTTTATATTATGTCAGATTCGGTTGCTTTGAAAAATTTTATGTACCTGAGCAATTTTTTATCATCTAAATATTTGATGAATTCTTTCGGTAATGGAGGACCGAACCAAACACTTTTTTGAATTAATTCATAATCAAAACCAATTAGTTCACTTCTTAACCAATCACGACAAATACGTTCCTTTTCTGGTATATCAAATATAATTATCATCGTTTTGGTTACATTTTTGCTTTTTTTCTTCGGAAATTTAAAAAAGGCGGTTTTCTTTTGCTTTAATAATTCTTCTCCTTCTTTTGTAATTTTCCAGACCCCTTTTTTACCTGAAAGTAATCCTTTCCTTTTCATTCTTGAAAGGGTAGTTCTAAGAACTTGTTCTTTGCTTTTGCTTCCATTAGCATTTTCATTATAAATTATTTCATATATAGCCCCATATCCGCCGGGATAATTACTAATAGCTTTTAGTACCTCTTTTATAATACTCATATTTATATTATAAACAAATTATACGATCGTGTAAAATGTTTATATTGTGGGTTGCTAATTTCATCTCGGTTGTGTAATAATATATTTATGGAAGTAATAACTTGTCAGAATTGTAAAAAGGATTTCACTATTGAGCCGGATGATTTTTCATTTTATGAAAAAATCAAAGTTCCACCGCCAACTTTTTGCCCGACTTGTAGAGTTCAAAGAAGATTTACTGTTAGAAATGAAAGGAATTTATATAAAAGAGAATGTAATTTATGTGGAAATAAAATAATTTCAATGTATTCAATTGATAAACCTTTTCCTATTTTTTGTACTAATTGTTGGTGGGGAGATAAATGGAACTCGGGAGACTATGCCCAAAATTATGACTTCTCAAAACCATTTTTTCTTCAATTTAGAGAATTGTTAGATAAAACACCTCGCCCGTCCCTTATTGTTCCCGATACTAAAAATTGTGATTTTTGTAACCATATGGCTGGAGGGAAAGACTCATATTTATGTTTTGGGTCTATAAATATTGAAAATTGTTTTTATGGCTCACCATATGAGTCAAAGTATTGTGTCGATACATATGTATCCAGAGAATGTGAATATTGTTACGAATCTATAGATTCTGAAAAATTATCACACTTTGAATTACGAAACCCCAAAACTATTCCTTTTTTAAACAAACTAAGCTACAATACAAAAAGCACCGTAAGGTGCTTTTTGTTATGAACACTTCTATTCAACTCTACAATGAAATTGTAACAAAA
>Ga0247842_10001399_pt1 | contig 40580 bp, 37 predicted proteins | sample LaCruzMarch2015__3_FD_192411 | JGI IMG/M metagenome (GOLD analysis project Ga0247842, IMG submission 192411) | Freshwater microbial communities from meromictic Lake La Cruz, Castile-La Mancha, Spain - LaCruzMarch2015_19m | ecosystem: Environmental > Aquatic > Freshwater > Lake | place: Spain...
TACAACTGCCCTCTTACTTTGAAACCCTCAACCGGGACTTCAGCTACCAGCTTGAGGGAGTTGGAGAATACGCCCCGTTGTATATAGAGCGTGAGATAAAAGATAACAACTTCACCATTGTCGGAGGTAGGCCTGGGATGAAGGTAAGCTGGCAGGTGGTGGGCATCAGGCATGACCCCTATGCAAATGCCCATCCCGTCATAATTGAGCAGGAGAAACCGGTAGGTGAGGGGCGATGATTACTTGCATCAGCCTGGGAGGCGAGTGATAAAATATTAGTAGCTGATTTGGTGTATACATACGTATTCACCATTTGATTTCAACAGGTTGATAAAAGGTATATAATTAAAGAAGCTGGAGGTTAATGAGATGAAGAAACTAGAGATGAAGTGGGCATTTTTCATAGCGGGGTTGCTGCTGGTGATTTCTATGTTGATTATGACATTGCCGGGTGCGACCCAGGCTGGGCAAAGCGACAACGGTACCTTTGGTTTTGTAGGCATCGGCACGGACAGCCCGCAGCGCCCACTGCACCTGATGGGCAATGCCTGCCTGTTCGAGAGGGACCAGGATTCGGCGGGCTTCATCATCAAGCGCACTTCCGCCAACCGCTGGGTCTTTGGCGTTGACGAGGATCCCCAGTCGCAATTTGTGATCAAGTCCTACCCGGAGGGCTCGCCGGCCACGGTGCGCATGAGCATAGACCTGCTCGGCAATGTAGTCATCCCAGGTACGCTCTCCAAGGGGTCGGGCACATTCAAGATCGACCATCCCCTGGACCCTGAAAACAAGTACCTCAGCCACTCCTTTGTGGAATCGCCCGATATGCTTAACGTCTATGCCGGCAACACGGTGCTTGATGAAAACGGGCAGGCAATAGTGCAGATGCCGTCATACTTTGAAGCGCTCAATAGCGACTTTACCTATAAGCTGACCTGCATCGGCGGCTATGCCCCGGTCTACGTGGCACAGGAAATATCCGACAACACTTTCAGTATAGCGGGCGGTAATCCAGGCTTGAAGCTGTCCTGGCAGGTCACCGGTATCAGGAAGGACCCCTTTGCTCTTGCGCACCCTGTCATTGTGGAGGAGGAGAAAGCTGCAAGCGAGAAGGGGTTATACATTCACCCGGTGGAGTGGGGCCAACCTGAAAGCAAGGGAATATACTACAGTGCCGAATAGCGTGAAAACGCAGTAAAATAAAAGTTAATTTGATATTTAGATATGCCGCTCGCCCAAAGGGCGAGCGGCATATCTAATGAAATAGACTTATTAAAACACGGAGGTTACACTTGACCGAAGAAGATAAAGAGGAAAGAACAGGGGACGCGGGAATTGAAGCCCGGCTAAGGCGGGTTGAGGTAAAGGTTAACAGGATACGGTGGGTAGGCCTGATCGCCTTCGGCGGGGCGCTGTTTGCTATCTCGCTTCCCTTCTGGCCTGACTGGAGCGGTTTTATCGTGGCCGGCATAGGCCTGGTACTTGCGGCGGCGGCCACCCTGTTATACCTGCAGCCCTGGCAAAAGGGCTGACCGCGCCGCGCCGCAACCGTCATCCGGTGATAGTTGCATTTCATGTTGTGTTCATGTCGGGGTGGTAGACTTGGTTAATAAGTACTGGAATTCAAGGATGAAGACACGTGAAAAGGATGGCGCCGATAATTCTGTCCTTCGTAGTAATAGCTGCCTCCGTTACTTCAGCGTACACCGGGGCATCAGCTTTAACTGATGTTGAACCCGTATCGGGTGAAAACACGGTCACATCCAACGCCCCGGCTTACACCTTGGGCCAGACCATTTCCGACGGCGCCCAGAGGACAACCCTGGCCTTTGCCGGCCTCGCCATCATGACCTACGCGGGTGACCTCTTCAGCTGGTATGCCGACTCGGTCGATGCGGATGTCTACTTTTGCCCCGAGCGCCACGGGATCTACTACCTTTTCTCAACGGGGTTCGCAACACCGCCTCCTGCCCCGGCACTCACCTCCCCGGACGATACGGACATTGTGGCGCCTCAGTGAACTTCCAGTGGGCAACCACTGCCGGAGCAACCGGTTACACCCTAACTGTGCAGCATATTGGGGATGGCTCTTATGCTATAAACCGGGACGTGGGCAACGTTACTACCTACAACCTGGGCGGTTTTCCCAATGGTGGTACCCAATACAGGTGGGCAGTTGCTGCTGTCACCAGCGCCGGATCAAGCACTTCTGCCTTCAGGACCTTTACCAATCGTATCCTGCCGACCGGCACCTTCGGCTACATGGGAATTGGCACGGATAGCCCGCAGCGGCCTTTGCACCTTCTGGGGAATGCCTGCCTTTTCGAGCGTACCCAGGACTCGGCAGGCTTCATCATCAAGCGCACTTCCGCCAACCGCTGGGTCTTCGGCGTCGACGAGGCTCCCCAGTCGCAGTTCGTTATCAAGAGCTATCCCGAGAGTTACCCTGCCACCGTGCGCATGTCCATCGGCCTCAATGGCGATGTGTCTATCCCCGGCACGCTGTCCAAGGGGTCTGGCACATTCAGGGTAGACCACCCGCTCGACCCCGCCAACAGGTACCTCAGCCACTCGTTTGTTGAATCGCCCGATATGCTCAATGTTTACACCGGCAGCGCCGTGCTGGATGGGAGTGGCAGGGTGGTGATCGAAATGCCTGCATATTTCGGGGCACTCAACCGCGATTACAGCTACCAGCTTGAGGGAGTTGGAGAATACGCCCCGCTGTACATAGCCGAGGAGGTTAAGGGCAACCGTTTTATGATAGGCGGTGGCAAGCCTGGGATGAAGGTCAACTGGGAAGTGACCGGCATCCGCAAGGACCCATTCGCAAATGCCCACCCGGTGGTTGTGGAGCAGGAGAAGACCGAAGATGAGAGCGGTTATTACCTGCGTCCCTGATGGACTGCGCAGGACGTAATAGATACTCCTGGATTGAATATTGACGTACCTGATATACTATTTTATTATCGTTAAGGAGATTCTGTATGTCTGATAGAAATGATCTGGAGCAAGCTACCCTGGATGAAATTGTCAAACAACTGAAGCAGGTACAGTCAAAGGCCAGGAGAGCGCCATGGATAGGCCTGGTTGCTTTTGGCGGCTCTCTGACGGCGGTATCGGTCCCATACCTGCTTGATATCGGTGCTGCAATCATGGCCATTACGGGCCTTGTTCTGGCAGTTGTGGGCGTTTTGCTCTACCTTGAGCCCTGGAAAAAGCCATAAGATTTCCGATATTATCGAGTATGTAACGGGTGGCGGCAGGCCCGGGGTGATGGTTTGCATTAGGTGATCGGCGTCTGCAGCGGCCCCTTTGAGGATGTCGTGCAATTGATGGTTGAGTAGGAGAAGGCCGCCATACGACCTGACGATCAATCAGCCGGCACAGGGCCGGGGGTGTGGTAAGGAAACCAGGGAAGCGGTAATATGGACTTATGCACCATATCAACCTGAAGTATGCAAGGATTATTTCCATCGCGTGCCTCTTCGCGTTGTCCCTGGTGGTCTTTTTTGGAGGCACGGTACAGGCGCTGATGATATCGCTGGAACTGGAAGACCTGGTGGCCGGCAGTGACTTCATCATAATAGGGACGGTGGCAGGGCAGCAATGCAGTTGGAACGCGCGGAATGACGTAATCTATACGGCTTTAGATATCCTGGTTTCAGACAGGTTGAAGGGGGATTTTCCGGGTGAACAGGCGCATATCCTGCTGCGTGGAGGAAAAATCGGCCAGGTTGAGCAACGCGTGTCTGACGTGCCGGCTTTTACCGGGGGTGAAACCGTCATGCTTTTCCTCCGGCAACTTACACAGGGTGAACTCGCATCCATGGGCGTAGACTCCAGAGGTCTTGCATATTTCAAGGTTTACGGGAACTCGCAGGGCGCACTAAGAATTGCGGGTGGTAAGGTGGGGAGCGTGCCGGTCAGGGAGGTAAATGACGCCATTACCGCTATCATCTCGGGCGTAACGCCCGGGTTGAAAATGGATGGCATGACATCAGCACCGGGCACCGCGGCAGGGTGGGTAAGTGGGGCTACTGCAGTGCCTTCATACGTGTATAACAACCACCGCTGGACCGGCGCCAGCCCCGTGGTGAATTACTACATTAAGCATGACGCCGGCGCAGATAACATCACAGCCATTCAGAATTCGACAAATTCGTGGAACGCCGCCGGGGCCAATTTCACCTTAAATTACGCCGGTACACACACCAACACAGACATTTCCTTCAATGGGATCAACGAGATCGTGTGGGGGAATGAAGACGCAATGACACTGGCATGTGCATATCTGCAGATGGATGGCGGTGGGAATATCACCGAATGCGATATACGTTTTAATAAAAACAAGACCTGGATCAATGACACACCGCCCACAAATCATGATGTTGAGACCATCGCCTTGCACGAATTTGGCCACTGGCTTTGCCTTGAACACAACGATATACCTGAAGCCGTAATGTATTACATAGCCAATATGGCCTCAAAGCGTTCACTGCACAACGACGATGCCAGCGGGATCCGCAATATTTACGGCACCAGGACAGGCGCCACCCCTCTGCCGCCTGCGCTGAGTTACCCGGGCAATAATGAGTTTGTGGGCAAATACAGCATCAGCTTGAGCTGGTCTGCCGTCGCCGGTGCGAGTAATTATGAAATCAATATAGTCAGGATGGATAACGGGGCACTCTTCCACAATGATTATACCGCTGGTTTTCACATAGAGTAAGAAAGGATGGCGAGGAACATGAAAAAGGAAGGTAATAGGCGGGAATCTCTCGATATCTTTCGTTATCAAGAGCTATCCCGGGGGTTCCCCCGCTACCGTGCGCATGTCTATCGACCTCAGCGGAAATATTACAATACCCGGCACGCTCACCAAGGGGTCGGGTACATTCAAGATCGACCCTACCCTGGACCCTGAAAACAAGTACCTCAGCCACTCATTCGTGGAATTAAGCCGTTACAGTGTCAACAGATAGCGCCATCTGATTACGACAGGGCCCCCGGCCGGGGGCCCTGTTTTATTGTCCGCGAACACCTGTTTCATGTATTATAGTTAATAAATAATACGCAGGTGGTCGATGCTGGTTTCTCTTTGAAACACAGGGTATTGGTACCGGCCGGGCCGAGTGGAGGTTTGAAATGTGGCAACGGAAGGCGGTCATGTCGAGGGTCTCAATTTTAATAGCGGTGCTTTTAATGTTATCAATTGTATTTGTTGTGTTGCCGGGAACAGCCATGGCGGACAACTTTGGCAGCCTGACCGATAACGGCACAGCTGCTTACATGGGCATCGGCACGGCAACTCCGGAGCGGCCGTTGCACCTTTTTGGGCAGGCCTGCCTGTTTGAGCGCGACCGGGATTCGGCGGGATTCATCATCAAGCGGACGGCGGTCAACCGCTGGGTTTTCGGCGTGGATGAAGCGCCCACATCGCTCTTTGTCATCAAGACCTACCCTGAGGGCCAACCTGCTACAGTACGCATGGTTATCGATACCAGCGGAAGGGTAGGGATTGGTACCACTTCGCCAGGCACGCTTACAAAGTTGCATGCCGTCAACGACAATACTTCGACTAACCGCGTAGCCATTTTTGGCGAGACAGCCGGGGGCAATACGGCCGGTGTGAGCGGGGTGAATATTGATGCGGGCACAATGGGGTTCCTCGGCGGCCAGGCTTTTGATGAGGGCGCAGGCGCCTTCGGCGGCTACTATAATACAGGTACCGCAACTTTAAGGGACTGGGGGGCGCTTGGAACTGACAGCAGCGGTGTATTTGGCCAGTGGGGCGCCAGCGGTCCATCCGGTTTCCTGGGCAACAGCAATTACGGCGCATATGGTTCTTATGGAAGTAATAATGGTTGCCTGGGCAGTGCCACCTGCGGGGTTCAAGGAAACGGCTCAAGCGACAGCAAGGGTGTATTCGGCACAAGTGATACAGGCTGGGGTGTGGATGGCTACAGCACAAGCGGCGCGGGCGTGCACGGGGGGAGTGGCGCCAGCGGCAAAGCAGTGGAAGGGATCAACCCCAATCCTACCGGCTATGCCGGGTACTTTGATGGCAGAGTATATGTCACCGGCGACATGACTGTTTTAGGCGAAATGAGCAAGGGAGGAGGTACATTCAAGATAGACCACCCCTTGGATCCTGAGAACAGGTACCTGTCGCATTCCTTTGTAGAATCGCCCGATATGATGAATGTGTACAATGGCAACGCGGTACTGGGAGAGGGCGGAGAGGTGGTTGTAGAACTGCCAGGGTACTTCGAGGCGCTCAACCGCGATTTCCGCTACCAGTTGACATGTATCGGGGAGCCGGCAGTACTGTATATAGCCGAGACGGTCTCGGGCAACCGGTTCAAGATTGCCGGTGGCAAACCCGGCATGGAAGTGTCCTGGCAGGTTACAGGTATCAGGAAGGACCCATACGCTGCCGCTCACCCTATAATGGTCGAGCAGGAGAAGCGGTCTGGCGAAAAAGGTCTTTACCTTCACCCTGCAGAGTGGGGACAACCTGAAAGCAAGGGCACATACTACCGTGCCCAATAATATGTAAACACAATCGGATAAAGGCTAACTGCTTGGTTGTTAGTGCTGCTTGCGGCAGCGGCCACCCCATGTACATGGAAAGCTGGAAAAAGGGCTGACCGTAAAACACTAAAATGGGAAGCGATGCAGAATAGCTATACTAAAATCGCTTATTGCTCAATATTTGTTCGGAATATTATCGAATCCGAACGTGCTTTCGATTATATAATTGGGCCGTCCTTTTGTTTCCAGGAAAATCGAGTATATATATAAACCCAATATTCCAATGCTGATAAGTTGAATACCGCCGAGGAATAGCATTACGATCATGACAGCCTGCAGCAATGAAATAGTCTGTGTTATTACGACTATGAGTAATAACATCAACAATGCACAGAGAGATAATAGTGCTCCTACGATAAAAGATACCTTCAGCGGCAGGTCAGAAAAAGAGATCAATGCTGAGTTAAGGAAGTTTTGTATCACCCTGTATCCGAGCGTAGGAAATTTATTTTGACCGCTATAACGTGCTTCTCTGCGATAATATATGGTAGTCTGATTAAAACCAATCCAGTTTACGAGTCCTCTTAGAAAAGGCTTTTTTTCTTTGAACTTAATAACATGATTGATTGCGCGCCTGGATAGCAGCTTAAAGTCACCAACCTCTATTTGCAGGTTGATGTCCGATACATATTTTAATATTATATAGCCCAGCTTAGTTATCCAGAGCTTAATTCGGGATTCACCTGCTCGTGAGAGACGTGCCGTATGAACGACATCAATATTCTCACCAGATTTCCATGCCGTGATTAGTTCGGGTATTACCTCCGGAGGGTCCTGAAGGTCAGCATCCATATATATAACGACATCTCCTGAAGAATACTCCATTCCGGCCAAAACGCATTCAGATACACCAAATGTTCGTGACATGTTAATTATTTTCACATCGTTGTGACCTTTTGCGGCAGCCAATAAGACTTCTTCTGAGCGGTCGGTCGAATTATCATTCACAAAAATTAGTTCAAATTTATTTTTATATTCCGTATCAAAAACGTTTCGTAAGCGCCTTATCAGTTCTGGAATGGTTCCCTCTTCATTTTTAAAGGATAGAACCACGGAAATAACCGGGTTAGCAGATTTTTCGGGCGGGCCAGCATTGTGCTTTGATTGATTCATTATACTGCCTCCTATGCTTCGGTTGAATATCAATAAGCGTATTATAAGGTCAAGGTTTCTCAGGGCTAAGCGGTGAAGACAGATTGTTCATATTCTGCATAACAAGTTTTCGGATGAGGAACTGACACCAGGCCGGAGACTTTATAGGGTTTATCTCGATAAGCACAGTACCATTATCGCTTGGCAGGTCAACATCCAACAGCTGTTCACCACGATCACCGGGCACTTCTACCGGATTGAGGTTTTTTTTAAATATAAGAATATCTTTTCCCCCCGTCGTTTCTAGCCGTACCTTTAGCTCCACACCGCCAGTTGCCCCACCCTGCTCATACGCATCGGGATGCAAAGCATAGTAGGCCTTAAGCTTTTGTACGCCGTCAGGCTTGTAAATTTTTAACTGACTGGGCGCATGGAATTGATAAAATGTTTCCCCAAAAGCGGCCCTTGCGCCTACAGTGAAGGGCGTTTTGTAATCCATTAATTCAGCATCGAAATCATACAACTGTGCTTCTAACCTGTAAAATTTATGTTGATCATCATTATTACCCAGGGCTAATCCGGGGATCTCTTCAAATGAGATAGTGGCGTGTCCACCTGATAATGCTTCCGTCCCCCTATCGCAAGTGATCCTAAATTTAACCACCTTGCTTATGGCTGGGGAGGAGTTACCTGTGTTCTGTTGCAACCATCCTCGGTACCGGGCAGCCAAGGCATCATGATTATCCACAATTAGGGGATTAATCATGAAGCCGGTTTCAGCCATTGTTGGGATGAATTTATATATGCTATTAACACTGTTCTCGTTTACTATCTCAATGGAATATATCGAGGGTTTGTAGGCCAGTGACACGAGACGCTCCAATGGATTCTCGTCAATATCAATCTTAACCCAAAGCGGGTTATGCGTATCCAGGGGCACATCTATCCAGTCCCCAATATTATATTCACATTCTAATATAGTGACCTTGGACAGTGGTTGTTTTCCTTTAATCCTGTGAAGGATCAAGTGCCCTGCTTCAAAACCGGCTACCTCATACCTATGCAAGATTTCCAACTGAGCCAGGGAGCTGTCCTGGGCAACAAGCCTGCCGTCAATCGTATTAAGGTCAAACACCAGATATGCTGGAGCTTGAATGTCGTCCCTGAAGAATTGTGCGTCCGCCTCCATGATCTCTTTGTTCCACGATGCGAACGAGATTGTAGACGGAGTCGATATAAAATTAAGCCCGTTGTATATAATGGGAGCCGGAGACATCCCGAAATAGCTTACCGTTTGCCCCCCGGCTAATGCCCTTGTTTTTGGGAGCTGCATTTTTTCAATGTTTTCATTTAACTGGATGTTTAATTTTCTGAAATATTCAGGAATGTTGGCGAATACCAGCCGTGCCCGGTCTATCTCATAATATTTTGCCACCACCATTTTCTCCGGTGCATTGCTGAGGCCCATGAAGGCAGCAACGATTAAAATTATCCCTAGTGGAATCGAAAACTTTAAGGGCAAATTATGCGTACTATCTTCCGTGCCATAACCGCGAGGATCCCGCCTGAACAGGATCCACATGGAGCTGACCAGGACATATATGAAAAATATCACAACGTGCCCGTCGGCCCTGACGAACCCGTGTTTCCAGACAACAAAGAGGATGAATAATTCTATTCCCGCTAATAGCAATTGTCTCCCCACCGCTGGAATATTGTTGCGGATTTTGAGCAGGCTGCTTAACGCCCTCCACAAAATAGGCACCATGCTGCCTGCCAGCACGACGGCACCCAGTGCCCGAATCATACCGGATTCGTAGATCGTCATTGCTTCATTGTATCCGCTTGAGAATGCGGCCGCTCCATAAAGAAATGAGGGAAAATTGGCCATGGATTGCCCGCTGATATTCCATATTGCCAGAAGAAAGATGACAAATCCTGCCATAGTTGAAGCTGCAAAAACATAACGGCGCCAGAGAATGCTGTTAACAATAGATGCGATGATAATAAACAGCGCTATAAACAATATGGTCATTTTTGTAAGGGACAACAGTGCCAGGACAAGTATTGCCAGCACAACCATCCATAGCTTATTCGTATACATCAACTGGTATGCCACCATCAATAACAGCAGGTAAAACGTTACGTCGGTAGCGCAGAAGAACGCCGCGAAAATGAGGAAGATTATCCGTATTGTGACCGGCAGGCACCTCGAAGAAATAAATAGCAGAAAAGCCAAATATAAGACTAATAAAATAGTGATCAAGAGCTTTGGCCAATCAAGAAAACCGGTGAATATGCGCGGGTAAGCCAGAAATCCCAGAGGGCCAACATTTTGGACTATATCCCGTCCGTACTGGAAGCCATGAATCGTCCAGTACTCGGTGGCGGCCTGGCTCCCCGCATCATGCCCATTATAGACTACGAATGCGGGAAGTTGAATGATAGCGAAGAAGAGCACTAAGATGATCAGGGCGTCGATAAATCCCCGGACTACCTTTGAATTTACAGCGCCTGATAACAGAGATTGCACCTTCATATAGGCCAATATTTTAACACACTCTTATAATAAATAACGCAATGATTATTACGAATTATGGCCGACCGGCTTATTGAATCATATGACGCCCATGGAGTATGCTTATACAACGACTTGATTGTAGCATGGGAGATGTTGACAGCAGGGTATGGTCAAAAGCTCAAACAATAACAGATCATGTTAGATACATTTAAAAGAAATGGAATCGGGATAATGCTCACATTATCTGCTTCCTTGTGTGCATGTACAGGGCAGCTTTTTTGGAAGCTGTCGGTAGATGGAGGCATTATTATGTTGCTTGGTGGATTTCTCATATATGGAATTGGTGCATTAATAATGCTGTTTGCCTATAGATTTGGCAGCTTATCGGTTTTACAGCCAGTATTAAGCTCAAGCTACGTATTCAGTACTGTCATGGGAGTAGTCATTTTAAAGGAATCCATGACGCTGTCTATGCTCGTAGGTATATTTCTTATTATTATTAGTGTAATACTTATAGGGACCAGTGAAAAGTAATGATGTATTTCTATATGATTATTATGACATCACTGGGTGCATTTGCCGCATTATTTTTAAAGAAGGCCTCCGGAAGTAACACCATAAAGAGCTTGCTTACCACTCGAAATTTATATATCAGTGGTGGTCTTTATCTTTTTTCGGCATGTATGAACATTTATGTCTTAAGGATACTACCATATTCTGTAGTCTTTCCTATGACATCCATGACTTATATTTGGGTCATGGTAATTTCCTATTTTGTATTAAAAGAGAAAATTTCAGTTAAAAAAATTGTTGGTGTAATTTTAATTATTATTGGTGTTGTGCTATTAACTACCCAGTATTCTGGAATAAAGCTGTAGTATTAGCCATATTGTCAATCTGCGCATCAGGGGATAAGAGCAAATGGAAAATGACTCACGCATTTATATTCCGGGTCATGAAAGTATGATTGGAACTGCCATCCTAAAGTGTCTGCAGGAAAACGGACATTTTAACACAATTGTTGTACCCTCGGACAAGCTAGACATAAGCAACCAGGAAAAGGTTAAAGAGTTCTTCAAGGCAGAGAAACCTGAATACGTATTTATGACCGCTGGAAAGGTGGGCGGCATCGTTGACAACAGCACCCATCCTGCGGAATTTATCTATTATAATATGATAGTGGAAAGCAATATTATTCATTCATCATGGCTATCCGGCGTTAATAAACTGCTTTTCCTTGGAAGTTCGTGCGCTTATCCCAGGGACTGTCCTCAGCCTATGAAAGAGGAGTACCTGCTTACGGGGAAGCTGGAACCGACGAGCGAACCCTATGCCATCGCAAAAATCGCCGGCATGAAAATGTGCCAGGCCTATAATGCCCAGTACAAGACGAATTACATATCTGTTATCCCTGCCGACGTCTACGGGCCCAACGATGATTTTAACCCGGCCACGGCGCATGTCTTCCCCGCTTTGCTGGCGCGGTTCCACGCTGCAAAACATGACAAGGATCCGGATATAGCCGTCTGGGGCAGCGGCTCTCCGAAACGCGAATTGTTTCATGTTGACGACCTCGCCGAGGCCTGTATCTTCTTGATGCAGTACTACGATGATACCGCCGTTATAAATGCAGGCTGTGGCGAGGATATCTCAATAAAAGATATGGCGTACATGATTAAGAACATCGTTGGATTCGAAGGATCTATAAAATTTGACCTGTCAAAACCAGACGGCATGCCGCGCAAACTTCTTGATATCGGCAAGCTGAGGAACATGGGCTGGACACCGAGGATCAGCCTGCGACAGGGTATATCAGGAACGTATGAGTGGTATCTAAACCATCAGGCTTGAGAATGAGTTGCGCAATTGTTGACTCCGGTATTAAATAAGAGGGACAGACTATAAACGCTTTCTGAACACCCCGGAAATTCTGAATCGTACGGAGGTAGTATAAATGAAGATCCTTATCACCGGCGCCGCCGGCTACATCGGCTCAGTCATGGTGCCGATATTGCTCGAGAAGGGTCATGAGATCGTTGCGGTCGACAATTTCATGTATGCACAGACTTCGCTGCTTGACTGCTGCTATTACAAGACATTGACGGTCATCCGCGGCGACGCCCGGGATAAAGATTTAATTTCGACGTGCCTGAAAAAAGCCGACGCTATTTTTCCCCTGGCATGCTATACCGGCGCACCGCTCTGCGATAAGGACCCCTGGGGTGCGCGCACTACCGGTTTGGATGCCATAACCATGCTCTTGAAACTCCGCAGTAGGGAGCAACGGGTTATTTTTCCCTGCACAAATAGCGGCTACGGCATAGGGCAGGAAGGCATATACTGCACGGAACAAACGCCAATGCTGCCGATCAGCCTGTATGGCAAACTGAAAGTTGAAGCTGAAAAGGAGATACTTGATGCGGGCAACTGCATTACCCTGCGGCTGGCAACCGTCTTCGGCGCCAGTCCCCGCATGAGGCTTGATTTGCTGGTTAATGATTTCGTCTACCGTGCCGTTAATGACAGGTACGTGGTCCTATATGAGGCCCATGCCAAGAGAAACTATATACATATCAGGGACATCGCCAGGGCCTTTGTCCACGTGCTTGATAACTTTGATAGGATGAAAAATGAGCCATACAATGTGGGCTTAAGCGATGCCAATATTAGTAAGCTCGAGCTATGCCAGCGAATCCAGAAGCTGCTCCCAGGTTTCTATTATACTGAAGCTAAAGTCGGTTCGGACCCGGATAAGCGGGACTACATAGTCAGCAATGATAAGATAGAAGGCACAGGATTTAAACCTGGTGTGTCGCTGGATGAGGGCATAAGCGAGTTGATCAAAGTTTTTCAGATTATCAAAAGAAACCAGTATGCTAATATATAACTATAAATGATTATCAGCAGAACACCTTACCGCATTTCATTTTTCGGCGGCGGTACTGATTATCCAGTATGGTATCGTGAAAATGGCGGCGCAGTGCTGGGCACAACCATAGATAAATATTGCTACATAACGTGCCGTTACCTACCCCCGTTCTTCGAGCACAAGTACCGTGTTACTTATTCACGGATCGAGATGACAGAGAGTATCTCTGAAATCAACCATCCATCAGTCCGGGAATCTCTGGGTTTTATGAACATAGAAAATGGCATCGAGATACACCATGATGGGGATCTGCCGGCACGGACCGGATTGGGTTCGAGTTCATCCTTTACCGTAGGGCTTCTCAATGTTCTCTATGCCCTGAAAGGTGTTATGCCGACTAAACTGCAACTTGCCACTGAGGCCATCCATATTGAGCGCGACTTGAATAGAGAAAATGTCGGCTCGCAGGATCAGGTGCTGGTGGCGTATGGCGGCCTGAACAGGATAGATTTTGATCGTAATGGCACACCCCAGATTGTACCGGCTACAATCAAGCAGGAGAGGCTGGACCTGCTGCATAAACATCTGATGCTATTTTTTACGGGTTTCCCCAGGATAGCCTCTGATATCGCCGCTGAACAGATCGAACAGACACCGAATAGAAAGCGGGAACTTACCCGGATGCACAAGATGGTTGATGAAGCTGTTGCGATGCTCAATTCGAATACGGACATAGATGAATTCGGCAAGCTATTGGATGAAGCCTGGAAATTGAAACGTAGCTTAACCGATAAAATAACAACCCCTGAGATAAACGATATTTACGAAATGGCCAGGGAGGCTGGAGCAACCGGTGGCAAATTGCTTGGCGCCGGCGGCGGAGGATTTATCCTATTCTTTGTCAAACCGGAAAACCAGGCAAATGTAAAAATGAGACTGCATAAAAACCTTTGTGTGCCGTTTAAATTTGAAAAATTCGGGAGCCAGATAATTTTCTATGATCCGGCTTGACCTGCTTGGCGCATATCATTACTATGACAAATGCCCCGGCATTTTGAGACACGACTATCGGTATAAGCTGTGCTAAAGTTATTGATTAGTTAATGGACATGTAAAATAGCCTATCGTTATATAAATCCTAACAGTAAAAGGTGATCGTATTGGTTGACAAGGTAAAGCTCGCAGAGAAAGCACTTTGGATCCGGCAGCAGGTTCTGGAGATGTGCGCCCGCGCCGGCGAGGGTAGAATATCCTCTTCTTTATCATGGACGGAGATCGCGGTCGCCCTTTATTATGGCCGCATCCTAAAATTCGACCCATCTAACACGGCGTGGGGAGAGAGGGACAGGTTTGTGCTGAGCAAAGGTTGGGGGGTCATCTGCCTGTACCCGATATTTGCAGATCTTGGTTTTTTCCCGAAGGAAGAGCTTGATAAATACTGTACTCCCGGCAGCCTGTTGGGTGCTTATGGCGATAGTGTTCCGGGCATAGAAATCGTATGGGCCTCAATAGGCCATGGACTGGGTGTAGCGGCAGGGTTGGCCCTGGCTGCAAGAATGGATAAAATTGATTGCCTGACAATCACGGTGTTAGGGGACGGCGAGTGTTACGAGGGGTCAGTTTGGGAAAGCGCCATGTTTGCAGGCCATCATGAATTGAATAACCTGATAGCAATAGTGGACCGCAACCGGCGGTGCACCATTGATTACACAGAGAATTGCCTGCGTTTAGATCCGCTGGATGAAAAATTCATGGCCTTCGGCTGGGATGTGGTTTGCATAGACGGACATTCCTACGATGAGATATTCGGCGCTTTTAAAAACATCAGATCCAGAAGGTCACGTAAGCCGCTGATGATAATAGCAGATACGGTTAAAGGGAAGGGTATTTCACAGCTTGAGCAAAACCCCATGGCACACGTTATTATTCCTGCTGGAGCAGAGCTTGAACAAGCCAGGAAGGACTTGAAATGCCCGCGATGAGAGATGCTTTCCTGGACCGGATTTACGAAATAGCCAAAGAAGATCAACAGGTCATTCTGGTCAGTAATGATTTTGGCGCGCCGGCATTGGATAAATTCAGGGTTGATTTGGCCAGCCAGTTTATTCACAGCGGTATTGCTGAACAGGATATGGTTAATGTTGCTGCCGGGTTAGAACTGGCGGGGAAAATCGTATATATGTACGCTATGGCGCCATTCTTGCCGATGCGCTGCCTTGAACAAATGAAAGTGCACATGTGCCTGAGAAATGTTGCCATAACAGCGGTCAGCGTCGGCGCCGGGTTTTCCTACGAGCTTTCGGGACCGACACATCATACGCCTGAGGACATCTCAATTATGAATGCTATGCCAGGATTGACACTACTCAGTTGCTCAGATAGCGGTATGGCAGCAGCATTTGCAGACCTGACTTATAACAACCGGGTGTCCACCTATATTCGGTTTGACCGCGAAGCGGTAGATCCACGCTATGAAAGTATCTACGATTATTCTGACGGTATAGCTGTATTAAAGCCATCAAAAGATATCATGATAATCGCTACCGGGATTATGGTGGGACAGGCCTTGAAAGTGGCTGATGAGCTGGCAAAGCAAGGTATTAACGCAGGCGTTACTGACCTTTACAGGATAAAGCCTCTGAACGAGGAGTTGTTATTGACAACAATCGGACAAGCCAAATGCGTAGTTACCATTGAAGAGAATTTCTTGAATGGTGGCATAGGCAGCATTATAGCAAGCTTCCTATTGGACAGAGGGATACGGATGCCTTTTAAAAGGCTCGGCATACCTGACAAGTATTACCACGAGTGGGGAACAAGGGAATTTATGAGGTCGCTCTGTGGCCTTGATATAAAGAATATTAATATATCGATTTATGAGTGGTTAAAAAACGCCAGATTATTGCAGTTCGAAGCATAGAGAGGACTTGAATATATGTCTGGACTCAAGGAAAAAATCCCTTTTGGCACTATAACCATCACGGATAAAGCCAAACGCCTAATAAACGAGGCATTGGGTCAAAAGCGTTTATCCAGTGGCAGGATGGTGCGTGAATTTGAAAAACAATTTGCTTCATTACACGGAGTCCGTGAGGCGGTGGCAGTAAGCACGGGAACAGACGCCGATGCCCTGGCTCTGGCTGTTATGTACGACTACGGCGCGCAGCGGGGCGATGAGGTCATCGTACCAGCTTTGAGTTTTGTAGCAACCGGCAATGCTGTTTTGCATGCCGGGTTTACTCCCGTATTTGTAGATATAGAGAGGGGAACCCTTAATATAAACCCGGCCCTGATTGAGAAGGCCATTACTTCTCGGACAAAAGCCATAATGCCGGTTCACCTTATGGGTAAGCCGGCGGCTATGGATGAAATTATGGGTATAGCCAGGAAGCACCAACTATTTGTAGTTGAAGATGCTGCTGAGGCACATGGGGCTGAATATAAAGGAAAAAAAATCGGCACTATTGGCGATATGGCAGCCTATAGCCTGTACGTTGCACATATCATTACGACCGTTGAAGGTGGCATTATTATTACGGATGACGAGAAAAAGGCGGAGATATTACGTTCTCTGCGCTCCCACGGTCGCGCCTGTAAATGTGCAACATGCACGCTAAATACAAAAGGAGGATACTGTGCAAAACGATTTAATAATCCGGCAAAGACCGACATCCGTTTTGTATTCGAAAGGCATGGCTTTTCTGCCAAGATGAACGAAATGGAGGCGGCTATCGGCCTGGGCAGCCTGGATCTATTCGACGAGATAGTGGAAAAACGCCGCCATAACCTCTTCGCCATGTCTGAAGTAGTGAACCGATACTCAGAATTTATGTATACCATTAGAGAGGAAAAATATGAGAAAATCGGCCCCCACGCCCTTCCCATAATTTTGAGAGAAACTGCGCCATTCACGCGTGATGAGATCGTAATGTATTTTGAAAAGAATGGCATTGATAGCCGCAACCTTTTCCAGTCAATGCCCACGGAATGTGCCGGTTTCAATTTCCTGGGGTATAAATACGGTGATTTTCCTGAAACCGAATATGTTACGGGCCACGGCATTCACATTGGCGTACATCAGGACATTAAGGATAAACAAATATCCTATCTTGATAGGACGATTAATGATTTCATTAGAAAAAGGTAGTTATTTTCTTGCTTCGAATAATGTTTCGTGGTATCAAGGCTGCTACCCGTTGGCAAATAAGCGGCAGGCTGCATTTTATCGGGTATCGATTTTCAGTATCGACATAACGGCATCGTATAAATTCGGAGCTACATGATCAGCCTTTGGGGCATCAGCCGACGCATTGGTCTGCCCGTCGGCAGTAAGTAAAATTGTCCTGCAACCAGCCCTGTGGCCGGCTACGATATCGCTGATCTTGTCACCGATCATAAATGAGTTTGCCATATCCAGATCGTACTCGCGGGCAGCTTCCATGAGCATACCCGGGTTGGGCTTGCGCCACGAACACTCTTTCTTGTATTCCTCAACAGTGCCTTCCGCGTGGTGCGGGCAATAATAAATTTTATCGACGTATGCTCCCTGCCCGGTCATTATCTCAAGCAACCCGGTATTTATTTCCTGTAGCTTTTCTTCACTGAAATACCCTTTTGCTACGCCGGCCTGGTTGGTTACGATAATTACCTTATACCCGCTTTGATTTAACAGTTTGATAGCCTCAACTGCACCCATCAGGAGTTTAATCCTGCTGCAATCATCAAGGTAGCCCACATCCTCAATAACTGTCCCATCCCGGTCAAGAAAAACAGCTCGTTGCGCAGTATACATCTTCCTATGCAATCTTAGGCGTCACCCGCCAGTTCCTTCTCCACCATTTCACAAACAATATGCCCGATGATAATGTGCACCTCTTGAATCCTGGGGGTGCTGTCAGAAGCAACCTTCAGTGTGAGGTCCGCCGTTTTTGCTAACCTGCCGCCACTTCGACCCGTTAAACCGATGGTCCTTGCACCTTTAATCTTAGCCGCTTGTATCGCTTCCACCACATTTGGGGAATCACCGCTCGTGCTGATACCGACAACTACATCCTTACCGGTTGCCAAAGCTTCAACCTGGCGGGTGAAAACCGCATTATAACCATAATCATTGGCTATTGCCGTAAGCAGTGACGTGTTTGTAGTGAGTGCGATCGCGGGAAGAGCCTGCCTTTCTACCTTTAGCCTGCCGACCAATTCACATGCTATATGTTCGGCATCCGCCGCGCTGCCTCCATTGCCGAATAAAACTACCTTACCGCCGTTCCTGTAGGCTGTAACTATAATCTCTACCAGCCTGGCTATATCATCAGTTTTATGCCCGGCAACATCCTTGATAACCAGGATGCTCTCGTCTAATAGCCTGGCAATTTCACATGATAGATCATCAAAATTTTTCATGGCATGTTACTCCGAATTTATAGCTTTATATATTTATCTGAGATCGCGAAAATGCGGATAGGGAACGTCTATTTGACGCAGGTCTCTATTACCTTGATTTTCTTTTCAATACTGCTATTACCTCCGGTATATGCTCCTGCAGATAGACCGTTTCAAACCCAAAATTTAACTTTTCTTTTAACATAGGCAACAGTTCAAATATCTCTGCTGATGACCACACGTGAAAGTGGATACTATAGTTCATATTCATAAGATGGTTTATTTGCTCTTCTGCTTTAACGTCGTCGTCGACTTTATTAACCAATCTTGTCCATTCTTCAAAATGCTGTCGCCTTGAATCAGCTGGGCCTTGCTCATAATCTTTTAACAGATGATTTATAGAAGTCACAGGCCGTTCTCTATCAAATGTGTGGCGTTTATCTGGAATTGTTAAATACAGTACACCCGCAGGCTTAAGAACACGCAACATATTATGAATCGCTGCTATAGGGTTTTGACAGTGTTCAAGAAAATGGTTGGCTATAACAAAATCCTGTGTGCTATCCGGAATTTTCTCGAGATACTCTCCGTCATCTATGATATCAACATTCACAAAATGGTTTGAATCAAGGTCACTATACTGGTGCATCAGCTCATCTGTAGACATCCTATCAACGTATTTTACCTTTGCCGAGCCGGGTAGCTTCGTAGGGTTATGCAGCGCCCCTATTTCAAGTCCACTCCCATGTATATAAAAATTAATAATTTGTTCTTTACCTGAAAAACCAGGAGCCTTTTTTTCTTGCGCAGTACACCCATTCTGATAGTTGACGGCATATGGTAGTAGTCGCTCTTTATCTATACCGTCGTCATCACCTTTGCCAGTAGTCACCTCGTATGCCCAGGAAATTAATCTTGTGAAATCGTGTTTCAGGACTTCTGGAAACCGTGTTTGAAGCATACCACTGAAGTTATATAGCTCAATAAGAACAGCTAAGGGTTTTAATGTATCGGAGACATTATTTACGTACCATTTACAATAAGGCCTGCATGTCGATCTACAAGCATCGACTGTTAACCCAAGTTCGACTATCCAGTTAAATAAATTATTATATTTACCTTTGGTGACCTCCGGGAAGATACGCTGAAGGTCCATTCTCGCATAATATATTTCAAGCAACACGGCCAAAGGCAATGGTATATTTACGGAAGGGCGTGGTGGTATATAGAGGTCCTCTCTCAGTAGTGCAAGATTGCGGTTATAATATGGATCCCCTTTGGAAATAACGTCGGCCCACCGGGATAACATGTACGTCTCGTCCTCAGAAGGATGGTAAGAACCCCTCGTTCCACCCTCATAGTGATAGAGGACACTAAAAGGGGTATAGATGATTAAGTACCCTTTATCACGCAGACGTAAGCACAGGTCTATATCATTGAAAGCTACAGGTAAGTTTTCATCGAAACCACCTTGTGCCAGGAAAAGATCTTTTCTCATCATGGCACAGGCGCCGGTAACCGCGCTGCAGTTCCTGATAACGCCGCGTAGTGAATAATCAAGTAAATCCTTTGCCGAAGTATATTTGAAAGCATGACCCGCTACGCCACAGCCAAGAAATACGCCGGCATGTTGAATTTTGCCGGCAAACTGTGAGCCCGGTGGATACAAAAGAAACGCGCCCACCATGCCCACTTCCTGTCGTTGTGAATGCTCAAGCATGGCTTCCAGCCAGGCAGGTTCAATAACCGCAGTGTCATCATTTAAAAAAACAATATGATCTCCCTTTGCTTCACCGACTCCCAGATTGTTCATCCTGGAAAAATTAAATTTACCTTCATATTTAATGACCCTGTGACTCACTGAGTGTAAATATTTAATCGTTTCCAAATCGCTGCTCTCATGGTCAACAACAATTATTTCATAGTTACGATAGGTAGTTTTGGTTTCTATGCTATTAATGCAACGCTCCAGCTTTCGCACGTTATCTTTTGTGGGTATGATTATACTCACTAACGGCTCACTTTTTATTTTATATCTGACCCGGTAGCGTCCAGGGATAGGTTCAAGAATATCGCCTGCTATTCCTCTGCGGTCCAATGATTCACGAAGGGCGCTCATTGCGGCAGAAAAGGCATACGGTTTAGCATTGACTTCAGCCGCTGCTGAACCTGGAACCATCCGCCAGCTATACAGCGGTATTGAAATGTGGGCTATTTTATTGCTTTTTTCTGTAACGCGTAATGCGAGGTCATAATCCTGGGAACCTTCGAATCCGCTGCGAAATCCTCCCAAGTCATCAACCATGTCTTTCCTGATGACGGTAAAATGACAGATATAATTCATAGACATCAGCAGGTCAGGTGACCAATCGGGCTTGAAGAAGGCCTCCTTTCTATTTCCCCTGGTATCTATCTTATCCTCGTCGGAATAAATTAAATCCAGGCCGCGGTCTTCGTTAAGCAATTTCACTACTTCATAAAGGGCATTTGGTCGTAACTCATCGTCATGATCAAGAAATCCTACAAACTCCCCGGTGGCTAACGATAACGCCTCATTAGACGCGCCAACGATTCCCAGGTTCTTCGCCAGGAATTTAACCCTGATCCTGTTATCTTTCTTTGCGTACCCGCTTAATACCTCTTTGATATGTGGTTTGCTGGAAGCATCATCTACAAGGCATAATTCCCAATTATCGTATGCCTGATTCAAAACTGAGTTAATGGCTAATTCCAGCCATTTTGCATCTGTATTCCAAACAGGTGTTATGATACTGATTTTCGGCCGGTAGCTAAAAGATAAACATTCGTGTTTATACGCTTTGAGGTCTTCAGGCTTCGGCTCATTACGGGCAAGCCAAAGCTGATATCCACCCTTTTGCCGCATAATTCCAATATGCGGCAATTTAATTAGCTGCTTTAGCCATTGTCTGAAGCCTTGCCAGAAATGTCCCCAGCCCTGATTCAGGATGACCTGTATGCTGTAAAGTCCAAGCTCATAGTAAATACGGGGTTTTGTGCCCGGACGTAATGATCTGTCAAGGATATGCAGGTACCTGTTCATAAGCTGTACCATGATTCCCCGATTGATTTGTTGTATTTGGGTCTCAAGGTCGTGTATATAGGCTTCTTTGGCTTGCAGAATTGCCTCGATGTTGGTTATGTGGGTCTCTTTGGCTTGTAGAGTTGCCTCGATGTTGGTTATATGCGTATCGAGGTTGGTTATATGCGTCTCTTTAGCTTGCAGCCTTGCTTCGAAACCATTGATTATACCGTGAACAAGCTTTAGCATGAAATTAAGGTAAGGTGAAGCAAGTGGGTTGGTAGCGCCTTTTAGTTTGAAAAGCAGTTCAGCTACTTTGGGACTGCTCTTACTTGCGGCAAAATTCCTGCAGGCATAGATAAAGCCATTTTCGCCGAATTCCTGGATCTTTTCCCTGTGCCGGTAGAGGTAGCCGATTTTCTCTGACAGGTCATGGTAATCACCGGGTTTATACAACAGGCCGGTATGTCCGTCCTGAATAATCTCTGCTGTACCGCCTGAATTGGTGCCGATCACGGGTTTCTTCAACAACATGGCCTCGGCGGTTGTCCTGCCAAATGCCTCGTGCCTGGAACATACAAGGACCACATCTGCTTGGTTGACAATTTGGGAAGGGTGCTCATGGAAATCCAGGAAGTGTACAATATCAGTTAGGTTTTCATCCACCACAATCCTTTTCAGATAGTCAAGATACACAGGGTTAGCCGCCCCCATAATGGCCAATTCCACGTTGTAGTTGTTGCGTATCATTTCCCTGATAGCGAGAATAGCCTCTTCCTGTCCTTTGGTTTCTTTGATAACGCTATAGATGATCAGCTTGAGGTTACCGGCATTGAGGTATATACCACGGTTCTCTATATTTTCAGGCAGTGACGGCATATCTATCTCCGGGTAAATCGTTGCTATGCCATCTATTCCTTTAAACAGGGTGTTTTTAACCGCGTCGGAATTTACCAGGATTTGATTGGAAGTAGATTTGATAAGCCCCAAAATAGATTCGAGCTGAAAAACAAACTTCCAGTTGTGGTCCAATTTCCCGAATTCACGCACAAACCAAACGTGAGGTTTATTCAGCAGGAAAGCGCATAGCGTCCCCCAGGGTATATCCAACGTATTAGTAAAGATAATATCTGGGTTTATTTTTTGCAGCTCCTTAAAACCATCTAAAGTATTAAACAGGCTGCTTTCCATGCGCGCTGTATTTTCTTCAGCAGAGTATATTTCATCTGAGCACCACCAGTGATATTCAGATATTCTGGTTGAGATGCCGATTTCCGCCAGCTTCGAGTAAAAGAGGTCAATACCTGGAAGTGTAACAGAGCAAACATAGCCCATCGTCGATGACAGGTATTTTATAATCGCCAGCAGGCTCTGGTCTGCTCCACCGAAGGAAGCAGATGGCGAGAAAAACATTATGCTCAGCGATTTGGATTTCTTGATGCACAGGATATTGAAATAGTCCTTGTTGAAGTTGCCAGACGCAAAGTACTGCTGCCATTCAGGAATATCCTTTTCTGCTAATTTGAAGGTTTGCCTGCTCTCATCATCGATAAAATATATTTCGAGACCCATTTGAGTGACTTTGTAGAGCAAATCCTCAGGTCGATGCCCGGCATTGATTAGACAGCTTGGATTAAATTCAATAAATAACCGTATATCTTCCGTGTCCTGGAGGAGATGCTTCATACCATCAAGGACGTGTATCTCATGCCCTTCCGTGTCTATCTTTACGACGATTGACTTGTAAGAACCCGGTTTGATAACGCTGTCAAGGGCTACCGTTTTCACAGGGATTTTATCGGTGAACCCTGAAATATGATGTTTATGAAAACTGCAGTGTGAGGACCGGGTGGCGATATTAAAATCTGCTGTCCCGTCTTGATCGGAGACAGCACAGTTGAATAGCTCAATATTATCGAACTTATTGAGTTCAATATTTCTTTTTATGACCTCGCAGTTATCGGGCGCCGGCTCGAAGGCCAATACCCTGGTACATTTATTTGCTGTTGCCTGTAATATAGTGAAGAAGCCATGGTGCGCTCCCACATCGATAAAAAGCTCCCTTTCGTAAAGTAGATTTACCAATAGATCGGCAGTATAGTTTTCATTCCCGTTTATCCGGTAATGCTCGGCATGTTCCGGGCGGGTTACCATGTTAAAATTTCTGTCATGCGGCCTTATGACAGGGTATTCTTCTGGATTTAATTCACGATTATTCATATTACCGTTCATATCTATTTATGTTGTGAAGTGTTTTGCAGTCTGCGGCATAGCTTGTTAACGGAGGATTATGTATGTCTCCCAATACCCATATGCCGGGAGCCGATTTTTACCATTTTGGTTCGGGCAAGTGTATTCCGTCCGTTCAGGACTATGTAAGGAGTCGCCATGCAGCTCTTAATGGATTCCCAGTCTGCATTAATGAATTCAGGCCATTCTGTCAGCAATAAGGTTGCGTTTGCTCCGCTTACCGCCGCATGAAGGTCAGGTGCATATATGACACTGTCGGTCCGCACACTGCAGGCATTTTCCATCGCTGCCGGGTCATAAACACCCACTATGGAACCCTCGCTAATCAGCATTTCAATGATATCGACGGCAGGCGCATCTGCAATATCATCCGCTCTGGGCTTGAAGGCCAGTCCTAGCACGGTAACCCCCCATGCCTTTCCTGGTTGATCTCGATGCCTGTGACGTTATGTCCTGATTTCGCTAAACAGCAGGCAGCTACAAGCCCGATGCGGCCAGGGCCGATAATTGTAACATGCACGGCATATATAATAGCATACGGCCAAAACAGTCGGCATTGTTACAAAATATTACACAAATCTTCAGGCTTCAGTGCGGCGCACTCACACCCCGGCAAGCGGTGCCTTGGTTTAGACCTGTTTTACCTTTCTCCGATTATTTCATTTTCAATTGCCCGGCAGCCTGCAAAGACGTAGGCTGCATAGTTCCGGGCTGCATCCCGCCCATCTGGTTCATCCCCTTCGTGGCGGGTTCGTTATACAGTTCGGGGTGCAGGTAAGTGCCCTTTTCCGCCGCCAGTTTCTCCTGCTCAACCACCATGGGGTTGGCCACGGCGTATGGGTCCTTCCTGATGCCCGTTACCTGCCATGATACCTCTGTGCCACCCTTGCCCCCGGCTATTATGAAGGGGACCATCCCCCCATTATTACGACATTTTCCTTCGTATCGTTTCCAGGGGGCAGTCACTATATTTAAACCATGAAATAGAAACCATGCCCTGCATCGTATGCACGGCATAGCTCCTAAATTCCTAATTAGTGTAAATTTCGGCCGAGTATATTCTTACTGTCATTTGTCTTTCTGCAGGAAATCGCCAATGCCTCCCATAAACCCCGCACCGCCGGGGAAACCCATACCGCCGGGCGATTGTATTGAGGACTGCATGGCTGGTTGTGGTATGCGGTCACGAATAACCTGGAAATCCTCGTATCCCTTGCGCACGCCATTCACGAGGTAGTCAAATTCGCCGTCCTGTCCCGAGGCCTCGCGGATCACCAGCCTGGCAGTGCTCCTTTCTGCTGTATAAAGCTGCAGCCACTTGCCGGATGGGGTAAGCTGTATGGTCAGCCCCCCATCTGCTGTCGTCTTGGCGAAATGGTCCGGGAGGTCTATTACAGCTTCGCCGTTCTTGAGCACGGCGCTTCCCCGCAGGAAAGTACCGGCTTCGGGCCCTTCCATCGTCACATAATAGATTTCTTTAGCGGGGTCAACGGGATCCGGCATCACGAAACTTTTTGTACCTGTGGCCGTATAACTTCCGTTTATGTACACTGGGCCGTTGAAATATCCTGCGTACGTTCCTAAGGCACCGGAATTACCATGAACTCCGGCCCATCTGGCACCCAGGCAACCCTGTGTCGAATAATTGGTATTCGATCCATAAGCGCCTATGCCGTATGTACCACCTGTTTCATATCCACCCAGAACACCCCAGCTGCCCATGTTGGTATTTTCCCCATAGGCGCCAATCCCACTCCCCCCAGACTGACCACCCAAATATCCAACAGTATGAGCACCATTATTTGCCCCACCAACACCTGCCGTATTGCCACCAAGCGTCAGGCCGACTATAGCTGACGCTCCATCGGTTGCATTATCATTGGCAACACTCAGCTTATATCCTTTGTACGGACTAGTGGTACCTATACCTACCCTTCCGCTGGTATCGATAACCATGCGAGCCGTAGCAGGCTGCCCCTCGGGATAGGTCTTGATGACAAATTGCGACTGGGGCAACTCATCCACGCCAAAAACCCAGCGGTTGGCTGCCGTCCGCTTGATGATGAAGCCCGCCGAGTCGTTATCTGTACGCTCAAAGAGGCATGCGTTGCCCACCAGGTGCAGCGGGCGCTGCGGCACCGCAATGCCGATGCCCATGTAAGCAGCTGTGCCGTTATCGGTCAGGCTGCCGAAGTTGTCCGCCAGGGCCGTTCCCGGCTGGATCAGTCCACCGGACATTCCGATTATGCCACCCACCAGCATCAACATGATTACCACTATGGTTGAAACCTGTACTTTGCCAATGCCCTGTTTCATTTAAACAACCCCCTATACCTTAATTCCATACAGATTTTCACGTGGAAAGTGTACCACCCTTAGTTCCCGTTTCAATTCGCATTAAGCGATTGTCACCCTCGATCTACCTCGGCATAATAGTATGCCTCAAACGTACGGTTGTCAATACCCCCCCCTTGACAACGATGTTATAATGCCTTTATAGAGCACATCACGCACGTGCAGGAAGTGCTGTTTGTGCAGGATATAATGGAAATACAGGAAGTTATGGATACCGTGGATATAGTGGATAGTATGGACAGCACCACAATATATAGTTTTTCAGCGAAAACGGAGGGTAAAAAAGATGCCTGAAATCAGAGCGAGTGTTACGGTGGAGGTGCACCGTAAACTGAAGGAAGAGGCGGCGCGTGATGGGAAGCACCTCAAGGCGCTAATTGCCGAGGTGCTGAATGAGCACATCAAGGACCAGAAGGCAGGTACTAAAAATAGCAGGAAATGACATGCACCTAAACTTTTGCGATGATTTGTCGTTTAAGCAGGGCGCAGGGTATTATTTAAGGGAATATACAGAAGCGAAATTATTGCCATGAAATCCGATACCGGAATTATAGATATTATTAAACAATGGAGGTTAACTAAAAAAATGAGCAGAAATAAATGCGAGGCGTTTTCGCCAATAGGGGTACTGGTTGTCCTGGCGCTTTTAATGTCTATGTTCACCTTTTCCGCCCAACCTGCGTTCCCAGTTGTGGCGGCTTCCGACAACGTTACACTTATAAGCCCGACCAGCGGCAGCCCTTTTTATGTCAAACCTGGTGGTTCTGTGCCAGTCATCTATCAATTAAACGGCACTGGCTATGATAGCAATAGTACCCATATTTGGGTGTTACCAACCTCAGGAACAAAAATCGGCGAGGCGTTCGGCGGAACGGCTTTAGGGAGTGGCATATATAGGACTAACGTCACTTTGGATCCCGGATCATACTATGGATCTTATAACATCAGAATTGCAGACAGTAGGTCCTATACAACTGATAACCAATTTGATTCTAAGGATTCGGTGAGGGTCAGGAACAATCCGCCTTCTCTTACGCTTTGCCGCCCGGATACTACCGGGGTGTATGTGAAGGGTGGTGCGTATGATAATATTACCTTCACCGTTACCTGTGATAATATGACGGGACGAAGCGTCATGCTCACAGCCAAATTGAGCAAAGATGGCGGCACCAATTATTATTATGCCGATGATCTTGTCCGCGATATCCTGCTGCCGCAAACAACAGGTGCGTCATGCTCCAGTAATATCACAGTTACATGGCCTCAGATAAATAACAACCTGTGTAAAGTGAGCCTGATAGTCACCGATAATGTTTCAAATACTGTCACAGATAACAGCACAAACACGTTTACCATAATCACCGACCCCCCGGACGTAACGGTTTCATCCCCTACTAATGCTGACATAATCTGGAACGGAGGATCGACGCAGACCATATCCTACGCAACCATGGCTCCGTACAGCCCCACGCTGGATCGCCGGATACAATTGATTACGGGAACGTCAGTAACAGATAATATCACTCCAGCAGAATCTGAGTCGCCGGGTTCAAAGACTTATTCTTGGCTGGTGCCCAATGACAGGAGAGGGGGCAACTTTAAGATCAAGGTGACTGTAACCGATAAAGCGGGTAACCTGAGCGAGAATGTAAGTAATAACTATTTCACCATCAAGGATATTACCAAACCTTCGGTAAGCGTAGTATACCCCAGGGCCAACGAAACAAAATATGCGGGCGCGTCTTGCAATATAACGTGGACGGCGAGCGATAATATCCTGGGTGATAACCTCACCTATTGCTGGTATTACAGCACCAGCGGAAATGTCGCGGCAAATTATCAGTTGTTAGATTGCACCACCCCACCTGCTGAGCGGCAGGCGACCTCTACCAACCCCATAGTTTGGCCTTGGCTGGTTTCTGCCTCGGATAACAGTACTAATTGCTACGTCAAGGTCCAGGCTACCGACCAGTCGGGCAACTCTGATAACTCTTCTCCAGTCGGACCTTTCAAGATTGTAAACCTTTCAGGCGGTCCGCGGGTCAGCCTGACTTCGCCGGTAGGTGGTGAGGTCTGGACGGCCGGCACTGCTCAAAACCTCCTCTTCAATGGTAGCCACAGCAGTGGCGATACGGCCGTTCCGATCAAGTTCGTATTCAATTGGACAACTGTAAGCGGTGTGCCTGTTGAAGCGGACTGGATAAACGCCAATGGCGATAATATAACCACGCTTCTCGACGGCACACAGGGCCCAAGGAACTTTTACTGGCAGATCCCGTATAACCTTGCCTCAAGTACTGTCAAGGTTAGGGTCAGGGCTGTCGATCCCACGAAAAATGTCTATGACAATATCAGCGGCAGCTTCACTGTAGTACCCAATACCGGAAGTGCAGTTGAAACCTTCGAAATTGACCTGCCTGCCGGCTGGAGTTACTTCTCGCTTCCGGCCAGACCGGTCAACACTGTACGCCACAGCGTCCTGGCTACGGTCATGGACAAGGTGAACTCGGTGTGGGAACTGGTCGACGCAGGTACCGACACCTGGAAAGTCTATTATCCTGGCACCATCTCCGGCAGCCTTACCAATATCACAGATGGAAAAGGCTACATGATAAACATGAGGGTGCCCGGAACTCTCGTCTTCCAGGGCAACAGTAGTGGTACCCTGCCTTTTAGTTACTCCGTATCCCCGGGTTGGCAGTTGATAGGCTTTACCTCCACTGAAAACCAAACTGTATCAAATTACCTGGGAGGAACCTGCGGATCCACCTACGTCATACCGATCAAGAGCTTTTGGAATGCGCCCATGATGAATTCTGCTAAAGTATCGGAGAATTGCACGGCCAATATGATACCGGGCTACGGCTATTACATTAAATTCAACACGTTACATGATATAGTACCGTAAAGAAATCAATTAGCTCTCTGAACCGGTAGGTACCGTTTATATTAAGGGCGGGGTAAGGGTCCCCGCCCTTGATATATGGGGATGGTTAATTAGGCTATAGACAAATGATGAATATACATTTCAAGTTTTGGAGGAAAATATGATTGGATACTGCAAGCACAATACCCTGTGGTTTCTTCTTCCAGTTCTTGCCATCATACTGGTTGTTGGTTTGGTGATATTACCCACGGGCAGAGCATATGCCGACGATGAGCCCCCCACACCGCCGCAGGTCTTCCGCGGGACGGTAACCATCAGTGGGACTGCGGCAGGTTCCGGAGCAACCGTAACCGTGAAAGCAGGAAGCACAATAATCGCCTCAACCACCACCGACAGCCAGGGCCGCTACGGGTATTTAACTGACTTTATGGTGAGAGCTAATCCGGGCGCAAGCCTGGCTTTCTTTGTCAACGGGCAGAACACCGGTAAGAGCTCTGTTTTTTCCTCAGGGGAGGTGACAGAACTTGATTTGGCTGTTGGCGCGTCCACTACTATGACACCATCAACGACAACTACACCGTCCACGACTACGACACCATCAACGACAACTACACCGTCCACGACTACGGCACCATCAACGACAACTACACCGTCCACGACTACGGCACCATCAACGACAACTACACCGTCCACGACTACGGCACCATCAACGACAACAACACCGTCCACGACTACGGCACCATCAACGACAACTACACCGTCCACGACTACGGCACCATCAACGACAACTACACCGTCCACGACTACGGCACCATCAACGACAACTACACCGTCCACGACTACGGCACCATCAGCGACAACTACACCGTCCACGACTACGGCACCATCAGCGACCACAACTCCATCCACAACTACTACGCCATCAACGACAACTACACCGTCCACGACTACAACACCGACAACGACAACTACACCGTCCACGACTACTACTCCACCGGCACAACAATCACCTGCCTCGGCGGCTGACGATTCTATGCTCACGTGGGCTATGGTAGCGGCCGGGATAATATTGGTTATCTTGCTGGCAGTTTACCTGATCAGGAGACGGTCATATTAGCGCAAGAATGATAGCTATCAGGGAAATCTCTGAAGTTGCAGCCGGTTCAGAACGCGGGCTAACGGAAAAAGGGGCCGAACCTGATATAGCCTCCCTCGAGAAACAGGCCGTTCCGTTCTGAATCCATATACCAGTTCCCGTCAAGGAAAATGCAGTAGTCCTGCCTGCGGTTGCCCTGCCAATCAATTGCCAGGGGCGTGCCGGCTTCCGCTAAAGGTGACGGACCGAGCGGCGCCAGGTCTGTTCCTTCCCGGTAAAGGCCGTCGCGGTTGGTGTCGATATAAAGCGTATCCTTCCTGAATATGGCCAGGTCCTGCCTGCCGTCCCCGTCCCAACCGATGGCCATGGGTACGTCACCGGGGTGGACTCCGAAAGGTCCGAGCTCAAGGTCTTCGCCCGGATCAAAAATACCATTACGGTTTAAGTCGATGAGCCATTTCCCTCCCGGTCGGTAGATTGCCATCTCCTGGCGGCCGTCCCCGTCCCAGTCGATGGCCAGCGGGATATCGCCGGGCTGGCCTCCGAAAGGTCCGAGCTCAAGGTCTTCGCCCGGTTCGAAGGTGCCGTTACGGTTGATATCTATGTACCATTTGCCCTGCCGGTAGATGGCCAGGTCCTGCCTGCCATCCCCATCCCAGTCTATCGCCAGCGGTATATCGCCCGGTTGCACCCCGAAAGGGCCCAATTTCTTATCGCTTCGGGGGTCAAATTCACCGTCATGGTCCATGTCGATAAACCACAAACCGTGTTTGAATAAGCATAGCTCCTGCCTGCCGTCGCCATCCCAATCCACAGCCAGGGGAATATGCTCAGGCTTCAAACCGGCGGACCCGGAAAGTGACGCGTAGTCAAGGATTACACTATCAGTATCGCCCAGGGACACTATAACGCCATTGTGCAGCAGTACCGTCCTGTCGCAGATTTTCCTCACGGTGTCCATGGCATGTGAAACGAGTATAATGGTCTTACCCTGCGCTTTGAACTCGTCTATCTTGGCCATGCATTTCTTCTGAAAGGCTGTATCGCCAACGGCAAGCGCTTCATCAACCAGCATAATATCCGGGTTACAGTTCACGGCGGTTGAAAAAGCCAGCCGTGTGTACATGCCCGAGGAGAAGTTCTTCAATTTCATATCTTCGAACCTTTTCAGCTCGGCAAAGTCAAGTATCTGATCATAGACCATGCCGGTCTCCCTGCGGCTAATGCCCAATACCGAAGCATATATATAAATATTCTCGGCCGCTGTCAGTTCAGGCTGGAATCCTACCCCCAGCTCAAGGAAGGATGCAATTTTGCCGCTTATCTGGACAGTGCCGCTGTCCGGGTATAAGACCTTTGCCAGTATCTTGAGCAGGGTGGATTTGCCCGACCCATTGCGCCCGATGATGCCCAAGGTCTCGCCCTTTTCCACCTCAAAACTGATATCCCTGAGAGCCCAGAATTCCTCGTAGGTCATCTGCCGTTTCATCAGGCCGAGGGCATGCTGAAAGAGGGTGGTCTTTTTATGGTGCGGCAGCCTGAACTTTTTGGATATATTATCGACCGTAATAGCGCTCATTATATCTCCTCAGCGAAACGGCGCTGCAATTTATTGAAGGTGATGCTGCCGATTACATACGCTGCAATAGATGCCGTGATGGTAATTACCAGGCTGTACCACGCAGGCAGGGTGCCGTAAATCATGACGTCGCGGTACATGATTACGAATTCAGTCAGGGGATTCAGCAGGTAAAAGAAGCGCGTCCGGTCGGTTATCTGCACCATGGGATAGAAAATGGGTGAGAGGAAAAAGAGCACGTTGACCAGCACTTCCCAGATCTGGCTGAGGTCGCGGAAATAGACGAATACAGATGAAAGGAACAGGGCAATCCCGTAAACGAACCAGAAATATATTAAAAATATCAGAGGGAATAAAACAATTGTTTCAGGAAGATGGCCCAGTACCACGTATACTATGGGTATGATTATGATGAACTCAAGCAGGGAACTGATGAGGTTTGACAGCATGTTGCTCAATACGAGTATTTTCCTGGGTATATATATCTTGGTCACCAGGCTGGGCTTGCCCGCAATGGCATATACTGAAGAGGTGGTTCCCATGGCAAAGAACCTCCACGCCATTAACCCCACCAGCAGGTATGCCGGAAAATCCGCTCCCTGGCCCCACATATACCTGAATACAAAAAACATGACCAGTGCCAGCAACAACGGGCTGAGCAGGGACCACAGGAAGCCCAGTGTAGTATTCTGATACCTGTTTTTAAGCTCGACGACCGTAAGGTTCCAGGTCAGTTCCCTGTATTGCCAGAGTTCATGCATGGGTCTTTTTCAGTCTCCTCGCCATAGGTCCTTTCATAATGCCCCGTATCCCCAAGAACAGAGCTAAATACAGAACGGAATCATAAAAAACGAGATAGGGAAGCCACAATATACGGCCATTAACATTTAAGAATTTTATTAGTGAAATCATATATTCCTGTATCCGTTTGATACGAGACCTTTTTGATCGTATATGGGATGCCGCTCCTTGCCGCAGTGCCAGCCCGTAGTCCAATGCCCTGTCGAAAACCTCTGGGATCGAGAAATTATGTGAATGGCGCACCGCCGATCCAGGGTCATATATTATAGTCCAACCGGCAAGCAACAGGCGGCCTGCCAGTTCCTTGTCTTCCGCCATAACAATTGTCTCAGAAAACCTGTGTTCTTGCCATACACGTTTTCTCAGGGCAGAGTTAACATTTGAGATAAAATTATTATCGTGGTAGTAAGCTGAGCCTCCGCGTTTAACTACCAATCTTACATCCGGGAAATCGTAAAAATAATAAAACTTGTCGGGAAAGGTTGTGTTTTCATTCGGTATTTGCCGGCCGATTACCATGGCCACCTGCGGGTCGATCAAATTGGTTGTCAGCTTCTGCAGCCAGTTATTATCTAGAGGCAGCGCGTCCTGGGTGATGTATACCAGATATTGCCCCTGCGCCATTTCAGCTCCCTGGTTGCGGGTACGGCCATGATGAAACTCTTCGGGTTTGATTTCTACCAGTCTCACGGGATATTTTCGCGTCTTTTCAACCGTGCCATCGGTAGATCCTGAGTCGATGACGATAACCTCGAAGCTGCCGCTGTACCTCTGGCTGTAGATGCACCCGAGCAGCCGTGGGAAGTTGTTCCCGCCATCTTTGGTCAGTATGATTATGCTGGTATCTATGGCATTCATCTACCGCGCCCTCTAGCGTAATATCTATCCTTATCCACGGTCTTGCCTGTCGTGGCATTCTGATATACATCGATCACTTTTTTATACTGGGCTGATCCTAAAAGGGCGATGATTAATGACGCAGTTGCCTTAATGTTAAAGGGGTTGTTTTTTAGGGCCTGCATGAAATAGTGCCGGCCTTCTTTCATGTTCCCATCCATGCATAAATTGTGGCCAAGTCCAAGGTAAAGGCGGTGTAAACTTGCCCCATTGTTTTTAAGATCAATGAAATGCTTGCTTATTATTATTTTATACCCGCGTATTATATATTTTCTGGTTGCTACACTGTCGGGCATGCGGTGATAAAATGCCAGATGCTCAGGCACTACTCTAAATTTATAGTGTTTAGAAAGCCGTATGAGCAAATCCCAATCCTCCACGAACCTTATTGTTTCATCAAACATGAAACCCGCCAGCAAGCACTGTTTTTTTATTAGCAGTGTGCTGATTTGCGGAAAATCACCACCCAGGACAGACTCGAATATGTTGCCCTCTTTAGGTCCGTTAAGAGGAATATATTGAAAGCCATCATCGGTGGGCATTATTGACAATGTGTATACGATGCTGACATCCTGTGTTTCATCGTTCATTATGTTCATTTGTTTCTCTAATTTCATAGGCAGCCATTCATCATCATCGTCTAAAAACGCTATATATTCTCCTGAAGCTGCATTTATACCCGTATTACGAGCTTCGCCTACTCCCCTGTTTATCTCATGACGGATATATTTGATCCTCGCATCCTTAATATTATTAACAACCTCCTGAGTTTTATCAGTAGAGCCGTCATCGACGACGATAATTTCAAAGTGCGGGTATGTTTGGGCGAGGACACTGTCTATGGTTCCAGTTATCAAATAAGCCCGGTTATATGCCGGTATGATCACGCTTACGGTTATATTATTTGAATAAGTCATTTCGCTGAATTCACCTGCCGGGCTTGTGATATTTAAAATTCATATACGTTTGATAAATATGAACGTACTTGCTTTTGTATAATGATAGTATGAGGCTTGCCCCTACAGCCCTGATATTGGATGGATCCGCTTTGACTGCATCGATAATATACCGGTGTCCTTCTTCGACCGATCCTTTGAGTACCAGGAAATGCCCGATATGCAGGTAAAAGCGCGACAGCGCTTTCCTGTCCTTGCTCAATTCAGCGAAATGTTTATTAAGAAGAGCTTTGAAGCCGTTGATGAATGTGTCTATATTGCTGCACTGTGATCCCCCGGTGGGATGCCTGACCACAAGCGGTTCAGCAACGTGCCTGAAATGAAATTGCCTCGAGAGTCTGATGGCCATGTCTACATCTTCTGTAAATGCCAGGTCTTCATCGAATAGGCCAACTGTCTCAAGACATCCCCTTTTAATTAAAAAGCATTCCATCGAACAATTAAACTCTAATCTTATTACATCTTTATATACATTGCCTTCTTTATTAGTTGTTGTGCGGCCATATTCGGCCAGCATGTCTGTATAGACTACGGCGACCCGCTCTGGCGTGTTTGAGATTGCCGCCACCTGTTTCTCGAGATATACCGGTAAGAACTCATCGTCATCATCGAGAAATGTTAAATATTTGGCGGCCGAAGCTTTGATGCCTGTATTGCGGGCAGCGCTCACCCCTTTATTTATCTCATGGCGGATGTACTTTATCCTTTCATCCTTAATGCTTTTAACAGCCTCTTCAGTATTATCTGCCGAGCAATCGTCAACCACAATGATTGCATACTTATCATACGTCTGGGACAATACGCTCTTGATAGCGTGGCCGATCAAACCCGCCCGGTTACAGGTGGGGATTACTACGGTAACCTGGGGATCAGATGTAATTACAGTATTCTCCGGTCGCTATTTATTTTTCGTGGCAGAATGTCACAGTGTAGATTTAACTACATCTGTTAAAACTTTGCTAACCGGCTCAACCGTCTCTCCTCGGCTACGCTCTCTTTCAGCGTGGCGATCACCCCCAGGCGGTAGAGTTCGGAGTCGCTGCGGGTGCGCCTTTTTTGTACTTGGCGCCTCTTTGACAGCGATTTCCCAAGGTGCTTGAGGAAATCACAGTGCCCGCGGCAGATGGCACCGGCAGCGGCAGGGTTGCCGCTGAAAAGCATGCGCAGCCAGCGGTAGGTGTTGAACCCCAGGCTGATCAGCATACCGCGTACTACGTTGCCGCCATCCAGGTTCTTGACCAGGTTGTACAGGCGGTTACGGGTATTGAGGTACACTTTAGCCGGGTCGTAATTGCTGCGCGTGCCGAAGGTGCCGCTCTCGTGGTGGTACATCACGGCAGCGGGTGCATAGGCCACCTTGTGGCCATAAAGCCAGGCCCGCCAGGCCAGGTCGTGCTCCTCGCAGGCGGCGAAGTAGTCCTCGTCGAACCCCCCGCTGTCTAAAAAGAAGTCCCTCCGCACCAGCACTCCCGCCGCACAGCCGAAGCCTGTGTAACCCGGCTCGTCGTATTTGGCCACGTCCTTATCCCCGTAGCCGCGGTAAAAGCCGCCGCCGATAATGGTTATCTTGCCACCGGCAGTATTGATGGTATCCCGGCGGTCGTAATAAATCATCTTTGAGGCGACAGAGGCCACCTCGGGATCTTCTAATGCTGGCCGCACCAGTGCCCTTAACCAACCCGCCGTGACCTCGGCATCGTTGTTGAGAAAAGCAATGAGTTTCCCTCCTGCTATCATGGCACCCTCGTTGTTGGGCCTGCAAAATCCGTAATTCCTATCCATCTGCTGTATTTTAACCCGCGGGAAGCTTTCTTGAATATAAGCGACCGATCCGTCCGACGAGTTGTTATCTACCAGTATTAGCTCCAGCTTATCCTGCGGGTAGTCCATTTTACATAATGAGCCCAGGCAAACGGGCAGGAAAGCCCGGCCATTGTAATTAACGATTATAACGGATACTGAAGGTAAACCCATCTATTCTTTTCCGAGAAACGTAAAATATTTCGCTGCAAAGTCTTGACAAATCGCTATTTAGTCCTTAAACTAAGCTATCAATATATCATAACCGATTGTAAAGGTAAAAAGGTAGGTCAGCGGAGATGGGGGGGGAATTTAAAGGTAATCGAGATCTTAGGATAAGCGGAACGGCTTTAAGCAAAGTAGGCAAGGAAGAATTAAAGGAGGCAGAATCTATGAATTACAGGAAGGCCATGTGGCAGTATATAATAGTTGCAGTGCTCATGGTGGTATTGGCGCTGGCAATGGTGGGGATAATACCGCCCGGTGCTGCGCGGGCGGCCAATATAGGCAGCCTGTCAGATAACGGTACGTTTGCCTTCGTGGGCATCGGTGCTGTTCCTGACGCGTTCCGCCCATTATATGTATTTGGCAACGTGCCCCTGTTCGAGCGCAACCAAGACTCTGCAGGTTTTATCGTTCAGCGTACGGCGGCCAACAGGTGGGTATTTGGTGTCAATGAGGGCCAGGCCGGTAATGGTAATGGGTTTGTAATATCTACATATCCGGTTGGAGGAGGTGTGTCTGACACCAGGTTTTTGATAACACAGCAAGGCCGGGTCGGCATCAATACCGTATCTCCCGATCCTGGTACCCGTTTGAATGTCTACAATGATAACCAGACCTATCCCAATGTAGCAGTATATGGCGAGACACCCGGTGGTTATACCTATGGCGTGGGCGGCACCAATGACGTTTTGCAGAGCCGGGGTTGGGTTGGTGGCAGCACTAGCCAGTACGGCAACATCTACGGCATCGGCGCTTATGGCGAAAATAGAGTCTCAGGCAAAACCGGATCGCTCGGTGGTCCCACGACGGGAGTGTATGGCTATAATGGCGGCAGCGGTGATGCCGGCTATTTTAACGGTGATGTCAGGGTGACAGGTATACTCTATGCGCCTTTAAAGTCATTCATGATCGACCATCCACTGGATCCTGCAAACAAGTATCTCATCCACGCGTCGGTTGAATCGCCGGACATGAAAAATATGTATGACGGCATCATATCACTTGACGAGAAAGGTGAAGCCGTGGTGCAATTGCCCGCCTATTTCCAGGCACTTAACACGGACTTCCGCTATCAGCTCACCTGCATCGGTGGTGCGGCGTTGGTCTATGTGGCCGATGAAATAGCCGATAACAGCTTCAAGATTGCCGGAGGTACGCCCGGACTTAAGGTTTCATGGCAGGTTACGGGCATCAGGCATGACACTTGGGCTGAGGCCAATCCCGTCCAGGTTGAATTGGAAAAAACCAAGGCTGCGGTTAAATCACCCGCACTGCTACCGGCGGGTTCCGGCATGCAGGGTTGGTCTGATTGGACTGATAATCTTCCGGCCATGCCACAGTAAAGTACTGCGGAACTTGAAAATTAGTTGAAAAAGTATTAGATTAGTATTGTAAGCTATAAAAGGTGGTGAACTATGACAGTTGAAAATTTGAAAGCTAAATTTACCAGGAATGCCGTACCGGTCGTGGTGGCCACGGTTGTGATGGCATTGATCTTGGTTACGGTCCCTCTAACCTCCACGCCGGCCAGTGTTTTCGGCGGGTACGGATGGTCGGATCCTGCGAACGATCCCAATGGCATCTACTGGATAAAGTACTCGTCCTTTGTAGACGTTAGCGGCGGCAGCGTGGCAAATAACGAGGCGACGCTATCCACCGTTGAGTTGAATGCCGCGGCCATCCAGGCCGAAGGTGTGGATTTTGCCGGCTTTACGCTGGACGGTGTACCGGCAGCCAGTTGGGCGCTTTCCTCGGACGGTGGTCTGGTGTTGAAATTCAAGTTGGACGGCCTGTATGCCGCAGGTGACGTGGTTACTCTGATCGGCAAATACATAGACGGCAAAACATTCACAGTTAATGTGACGGTCAAGTAAGGGTAACCGGTTAGTTAGATTCAAGTCTAAAGAAGTCGGCGCCCCAATCGGGGCGCCGACTTTTATTTTCCCTGGGAATATATTTTCATGTTTATCATCCGCGGCCATCTCTCCTCAACCGGAAGCGCACTATGCCGAAGAGCTGCCCCCACTCCAGGTTCCAGCTAAGCTTTTGCAGCAGCGTCCAGTCGGATACACTGCGCAGCGTGCCATAAAAACGCCGAAGACGGGCTATCTCTTTCCTCTCCTGGAAGGCCGCCTGGTAAGCGCCCAGCTTGGAGCGGGGGTACGGCCAGCCCTTGACGATGGAATAGGCGAAGACCATGGCCTCGATTACGAGCAGCAGCGGGGACAGCAGCAAAAGGGTAGGCCACTTGAAGGTGGATATAGTGAGGTAGAGGCGGTTTTTCTCAAGGTGGAAGAATTTGTCAGGTGTCATGCTCAGCCGGTACCTGTGGTAGATGACGGACGACGGCAGGCAATATATATCGTAGCCCATCAGGGCCAGCAGCCAGGAGATGACCACGTCGTCGTTGTACATGAAGCAGTATGCTGGCGCGCCCCCCATGCGGTTGAAAAGGTCACGCCTGATAATGTAGGAGCAGCCGCTGATGCCACTCACCTTCTGCGGCGGCCCGGCCGCAGTGGCAGTGCTGTGAAGGTCGCGGCAGAAGCCCAGGCCGGAAATGTGGATATTGAGTCCGTCGCAGTTAATCACGCCCGGAGATTCCATGACAAGCACCCTGGGACAGGCTGCGCCGACCTTCGGGCCGGACTCCATGAATCCCAGCAGCTTCTCCAGCCAGTCGGCCTCGACACGCGTATCCATGTTAAGTGGGGAGATATATTCGCCAACGGCCACGGCCAGCCCCGCATTGACCCCGCCCGCGTAGCCCAGGTTGTGGCCGGTCTCCACGTAGGTCAGCCCCGGGTATTTATCACGGGCCTGCTGCAGGCTGCCGTCCGTGGAACCGTTGTCCACCACGATGATCTCGCAGCCGGCGCAGGTCTGCCGGGACAGCGAATCCAGGCAGGTGTCCAGGTAGGGAAGGCCATTGTAGTTGACCACGATCACGGAGACTTTTATCTGGTCGGATATTGACATATAAATGCGGCCTATATATTACTCTCGCATACCTGTTAGTTCAATTTTCAGGGCTAAAGCTGGTTATACCGGCCGTGCCGGGGCGGGTATATTTAAGTTATTGCGAGCGATCTCCCATATCGTCACTGACGATGAAGCAAAAGAGGGAGCGGACACATCCGCTCCCTCTTTTTAATTAACAAAACCGCGCTTATATAAGGCTGGGCAGGCCCTTGGCTGCATCTTCCATGTCGCGCAGTCGGCCCGTTGTTTCCTTGAGGCGGTCCTTCTGCGTCATGGCGAATGCCGAGGCCCTGTCGTAGTAGTCGCGTATCTTCTGTACGAATGCCAGTTGCGAGAAGAGGATGGTGACATCCACCGACCCGCGGTCCCTGGGGAAGTCGCCGGCGCGTATGACCGCGTTCTCGGCCAGCTCGCGCAGGTAGTCGCCCAGGCCCTTGGCGATATCCATGCTCATCTCCTTGGTGGGCGCGGCCAGCAGGTAAAGCGCGCGGCCGGCGTCCTCGGGGTTGAGCGCGATGGAGAGCTCGCTCACGGCGGCGTCCATGGCCTGCATGGCACGCAGCGTCTCGCCGCTCTTCTCGCGGAAGCTGGTCTTGGAAAGCTCCCAGGGGAAGCGGAACCCGCGCGGTATGTCGGTCTTTCCCACACCGATGGCGGTCCAGCCGTCCACCGACTGCATGATGTCGCCGGCGTCCATGGTCTTGGCGCCCACGTGGCGTACATTGGTAACCTCTCCCGCGCACATCAGGTCGTAGAAGGGCTCCACGATCTGGCGGTTGATGCGTTGCAGGTTCATGGCCAGGCTGGCGTCCTTGCGCACGTAGCGCTGGTTGTCGGCCAGGAATACTCCGTCGGCCACCGAGTGGATGGATTTCAGGCAGGTGGCGGTGTTGTAAACGCTGCGCAGTTCGGCCACCTCTTCATGTTCGAAGGGGAGCACGCACAGCGCATAGACGGGCTTGCCGATATAGCGCTCCTTGAGCATCTGGGCGATGATCGAGATCGCGCCCGAGCCGGTGCCGCCGGCTGTGCCGGCCACCAGCATGAAGGCATGGGTCTGGTAGAAAAGGGGTGAGGTGCGCACGGCGTCGATCACCTTGTCGCCGTCCTCGCGGGCCAGCTCGGCTCCCATCTCGTTGACCTTGCCCACGCCGTGGCCCCAGGTCTTGCGTCCGCCGATCAGGATGCGGTGCATGTAATCTGAGCCGATATGGGATAAACCGGTCAGGTCAGTCTGGTCTGTGTTCACAGCAA
>Ga0247842_10001402_pt1 | contig 40506 bp, 28 predicted proteins | sample LaCruzMarch2015__3_FD_192411 | JGI IMG/M metagenome (GOLD analysis project Ga0247842, IMG submission 192411) | Freshwater microbial communities from meromictic Lake La Cruz, Castile-La Mancha, Spain - LaCruzMarch2015_19m | ecosystem: Environmental > Aquatic > Freshwater > Lake | place: Spain...
TGGCGGATTTTTTCCAACGCGGCAATGGCCTGGCGCACTCCGGCGGCGTCATTGGCTTCCCAGAATCTCGGAACGACGGGCAACCCGGCCTTTTGCAGCCAGGGCAAAAGTCCGGCTTGGGATGGCGGAGTCTCGCCGTCCTCGACCGCGCCGAGTCCGTAGAAGACGGCGCTGAGTCCGCGCCGGGCTACGATGGAGGAATCAAGCAGTTTGAGCGAACCAGCCGCCGCATTGCGCGGGTTGGCAAAGAACGATTCGCCGTCTTTCTCCCGCTCTGCGTTGAGTGCGGCGAATTGTTTTTTCGGCAGATAGACCTCGCCGCGGATTTCGAGCAGGGGGGGAACCTCGCCGGACAATTTGAGCGGGATCGAGCGGATGGTGCGGACGTTTTGGGTGACGTCGTCGCCGGTGGTTCCATCGCCGCGGGTGGCCGCCAGGTCGAGGATGCCGTTGCGGTAGGTGAGCGAAAGCGCAACGCCGTCGACCTTTGGCTCGATCGTCCAACGCAGCTTGATTCCGGGGAGCAGTCGCGCGATGCGGTCGAGGAAGTCGTCCGCCTCCTCGAGCGAGTAGGTATTGTCCAAGCTCTGCATCGGCACGCGGTGGCGCACTTGGGTGAAACCTTGGAGCGGCCGACCGGCCACGCGGTTGGTCGGCGAATCCGGCGCGCGGAGTTCCGGGTTGGCCTTTTCGAGGTCCTGCAACTCGCGCAGCAGGGCATCGTATTCCCGGTCGGTGATCTCGGGTTGCGCTTCTTCGTAGTAGAGCTTGTCGTGACGGGCGATCTGTCGCCGGAGTTCACGGGCGTGCGATGAGACGTTCGAGGCGGGCATGGGTAAGAAGGGTCAATAATGCGCCGGCGATGCCGCCGAGGAAATCCGCAATCCAGTCATAAAGGTCGCCCCCCGTTCGGCCGGGGGTAAAGGTCTGCCACATTTCGTCGAAGGCCCCGAACACGGCGATGAGGGCCATGGCGATGAGTATGGCGCGGGCGACCGGGAGGTGCGGAAAAGAAACCCGCAGGGCAGCGGCGGCCAACCAACCACCGACCGCGAAGGCCACGAAATGGTTGAATTTGTCGGAGAGTAAGAAGGCCGCCTCAGGCAACGCCTCGCGGGCCAGAGACGATATCCCGAGAATACCGGCCGCCCAGCCAAGCAACGCGCACCACAGAAGGCTGGCAAGGATGCGTGACGTCATCCAGACAACGAACATGGACGGGCTGGAGCGGACAAGCAGGATATTGCCTGTGGCGATTTTCGCGCAGGTGCGGGCGCCGTCGGCGCGTCGGACAGGGGGGAGTGGGGCGGTGTTCCGAGTTGGCACGCTGATTGCTGCACCTAATAGCATCCGTCTCGGCGGATAAAAACACAGGGGTCACAGCCCCGCAGTCTGGTTGGTTCCGTGTCAATCGAGTCCGGGGGGAATTCGATGGCGGGATCGGCCAGGCTGCTGTGTTTTCGCCGAGCGGGAAATCGTCCGGGTTGGCCCGCATCATGCCGCGGAGTCAGTCCTACTCCTCCGCTTGGAAGAGGTAACCCTCGCCGTGAACGGTCTGGAGACGATCTTGGTGAGGGCGGAGCTTGGCCCGCAAACGGCGCACGTGCGTGTCCACCGTGCGGCTGTTGCTCATGTTTCGGTAGCCCCAGACGTCGTGGAGCAGGCTTTCGCGGGTCAATACCTGGCCGCGTTTTTCCATGAGGGTCACGAGGAGTTTGAACTCGAGTGCAGTCAGATCGAGTTTGCGCCCCCCCAGCCGCACTTCAAAAGTTGCGCGGTCGAGCGCGAAGGGACCGACCTCCAGTTGCTCGCCGGGGCCCGGAGTGCGGGATTTTTGGATGAGCAAGCGGAGCCGGAGGACGAGTTCACGCGGGCTGAAGGGTTTGGTCAGGTAATCGTCGGCGCCCAGTTCGAGTCCGGCCACACGGTCCTCGGGGCGGGCTTTGGCCGTGAGCATGATGACCGGAATACGGGCTGTGACCTCCCGCGCGCGCAACTGACGACAAACATCTTCGCCCCGCATTTCCGGGATCATGAGGTCGAGGACGATGGCCGCCGGTAATTTTTCGCGGGCCAATTTCAGGCCGGCCAAGCCGTCAGAAGCTTCGATCACGGCGAATCCTTCTTTGCGCAAATGCAAACGGATCAGGTCGAGGACGTCGGGTTCGTCCTCGATGACCAGAACAACTTCTTTAGGGGGCGATTTGGCGGGCATGCGTCGTTGGGCGCTCGGTAGCTTCCTCGCGTGCTTAGGCCTAACAGCGGTTTGACCCCCGGGCCAATGCTTAACTGTGACGAAATTGTTACATGCTCGGCGCTTTACCGCGGGCGCCCGTGATGGGATGGATTCTTCCACATGACGAACCATCGCGCGGGCTGGATTTCCGACGTGCATCTCGGTACCCGGGGTTGCCAAGCCGAGGTCTTGCTGGAATTTCTCCGCGACCACGAATTCGAGACGCTCTATCTGGTTGGCGACCTGATCGACATCTGGTCCTTGCGCCGGCGACGTTATTGGCCCCAGTCCCATAGTGACGTGGTGCAAAAACTCCTGCGCAAGGCGCGCAAGGGCACGCGGCTGGTTTACATTCCCGGAAACCACGACGAATTTGTCGCCGAATTTCCCGGTGATTTCGGCAATATTGAAATCTTGCCGCGTGCGGTCCATCGGACGTGGGACGGACGCAAGATTCTCGTCATTCACGGGCACGAGTTGGATACCGTGGTGCAGAACATGGGGTGGCTGGCGCACGTCGGCGGGCTGGGCTACGAACTACTCCTGCAGGCGAACCATCCGGTGCATTGGGTGCGCCACCGGCTCGGCCTCGCACCATGGTCGCTGAGTGCTTACGTCAAATCACGGGTTAAGAATGCGGTGAACTTCATTAGCGACTTCGAGGAAGCCATGGCTCGTTACGCGCAGGATGCCGGGGCAAGCGCGATCCTCTGCGGGCACATTCACATGCCTTCCATCCGCAAAATCGGAGAGCTCAACTACTACAATTGCGGCGACTGGGTCGAGCATTGCACCGCTCTGGTCGAGAACCGGGACGGCAAGATCGAGCTGCTGCGCCTGCGCGAATCCACGGCGGCCGTCGCCGCAACTTCAAGGTAGGCGGCCGGTTCGACCGACCCGCCGCGCCCTTCCTTCCGTTGGCCGTGGGGCAACGGCATGCAAGCCCCGCCGTAGTTTAGCAGCAGCCGGACTCCGGAGCGCAGCAATTCTCCGTCGCACCCGGCGCCGGCAGGCAGACTTCCTTGGCCAGGCAGTCCGTATGTTTGGTCCCAAGGTGCAGGACGACCGCATCACCGGCACTGACCGAAACCACGGGGAACTGCGAGATGAGACCGTCCTCGAATTCAACTTCCACCGGAAGAGCCGCCAACCCAAGCGGCTCGAGGGCGCGGCCGATGATGGCCACGAGTTTGCCCGCGGTGAGACGGTGTTCCGTGTCGTCCGCCACCCAGGCCTGCAAACAGCAGAAAGAAGTGCGGCGCAAGACGCCGCCGCAGTCGAGAAACTCGCGGTCGATGCGGCCGACCTCGGTGATGTGGGCATGATCGGGGATTCGTCCGCCGTCGGGCAAAACAAAGGACACGGGTTTTTCGCCGAAGGCGGCGAGCAGGGCGGTGAGTTCGGCAGTATTCATGGAAGAGTGGGTGGGTTCTGCGGCATGGTGCGGAGCCAGGAACGCAGCCGTTCCCCGATCTCGTCGCGGACCCGCCGGAACACGGCAAGTTGGTCCGCTTCCGATCCGATCGCGGCCGACGGGTCGTCAAAGGGCCAGTGCAACACCTCGCCGAGGGTCGGGTAAATGCGCGGGCACTCCTGGCTGGCTTGTGCGCAGACAATAATGGCATGGCGCACGGGTACATGACCGAGGATACCCTCGAGGCCCTTCGAGGTGTGTCTGGAAATGTCGATGCCGCGCTCCCGCATCGCTTCGATCGCGAGCGGATGCGGCCGGCCCGGCTCGGTGCCCGCGCTGAGGACCTCGAAGGTGTCGCCAGCCAGATGGCGCAGCCAGCCTTCCGCCATCTGGCTGCGGGCCGAGTTGTGCGTGCAGAGAAAAAGGACGCAGGGCTTGCGGATCATAAGGTTTCTCGGTGGTTGGCTTCGTCGTGACGTCCGGCCGCGTAGGCTCCGAAAACTTGGCGAATCTCATCGCGCACGCGACGGAATTGCCCGGCGATTTCCTCCGCGCTTCCGGTGGCCTTGGCCGGATCGTCGAACGGCCAGTGATACCGGTTCACTTGGCCGGGAAAAACCGGACAGGCTTGGTCGGCATTGCCGCAGACCGTGATGACGGTCTCGACCTTGCGGTCGAGGAAATCGTTCATGTGCTTTGAGGTGTGGCCGGAAAGATCGATGCCGATTTCGGTCAGGGCGGTGATCGCTTGCGGATGGACATAGCCAGCCGGGTCGGATCCCGCGCTGCAGACCTCGAGGAAGTCGCCGGCCGCCGCGCGGAGGATTCCCTCGGCCATGTGGCTGCGGCACGAATTGCCGGTGCAAAGGATGAGGACACGGGGCTTGTCTGGCCTCATCTTGTCCTTTCCATGGACTGCCGCACCACGCGGCAGGCTTCGCTTTGCAGGAAGGCGCGATCCGGACCGGACAGCGCCTCCTCGCCGAGGCGGTCGGCCTCCTCAATGATTTCGCGGGGGAAATATTTACGCCGGAACCAGAGCGCAACATGGACCAGCGCGATGAGCACGGGCACTTCGATGAGCGGTCCGACCACGGTGGCGAAGGCCACCCCGGAGGCGATGCCGAAGACGCCGATGGCCACCGCGATGGCCAGTTCGAAATTGTTGCCCGCCGCAGTGAAGGCGAGGGTCGTGCTGCGCGAGTAATCCGCCCCGATATACCGCCCGAGGAAAAAGCTGAGGCCAAACATGAGGATAAAATAAATGGTCAGCGGCACCGCGATGCGGAGTACGTCCAGCGGGAGCTTCACGATGGTGTCACCCTTGAAGGTGAACATCACCACGATGGTGAAAAGCAGGGCGACGAGGGTGATGGGCGAGACCACCGGGACGAATTTGCGGTCATACCACTCGATGCCCTTGAGCGGGATGAGGATCACGCGGCTGAGCACACCCGCGGCGAACGGGATCCCGAGGTAGATCATCACGCTGGCGAAGATTTCCCCGATGGTGACATCGGCCAGCGATTTTCCGCCCAGCCCTTGGACCCCGGAAAGGTCGATTCCGAGCAGTCCGGGCAACCACGTGATGAAGATCCACGCGTAGAGGCCGAAGGTGACAATTTGAAAGACGCTGTTGAGCGCGACGAGGCCGGCGCAGTATTCGCTGTTGCCTTTGGCCAGCTGGTTCCAGACCAGCACCATGGCAATACAGCGGGCGATGCCGACCAGGATGAGTCCGACCATGTAGTCCGGGTGATCCCGGAGAAAGAGGACGGCGAGGACGAACATGAGCACTGGGCCAATGAGCCAGTTCTGGAGCAGGGAGAGCCCGAGCACTTTGAGATTGGAGAACACTTTGGGCATTTCCTCGTAGCGCACCTTGGCCAGCGGCGGATACATCATGAGGATCAGCCCCGCCGCGATGAGCAAGTTGGTCGTGCCGACCGTGACCGGGGCGAAGAATGCCTCGGGATCGGCGATGAGAAAGTTGCCCGCCAGCACGCCGAGGCCCATGGCGACGAAAATCCACAGCGTGAGGTAACGGTCCAAGAACGACATCCGTCCGGCGATCGAGTCGGTCATACGGTGGCAGTGGCGCGGCGGCCGCCGGCCGGGCGGACGGGTGCCGCGCAGGAGGCGTTTGCCGGTCCGGATTTTTTCCCGAGCCCGGCCAGCTTTAGCAGGTCCCGCCGGAAGACGGCTTCTTCACCCGCGCAATCCTGCAGGCAGGCCAGGTTGGCTTCGAGCAAGGGCGGTCGTTTCTCGGTCAAACGGTAAAGCACCCATTTGCCGCGCCGCTCGGTTTTCACCATGCCGTGGCGGCGCAGATAAGCCAGATGGCGGGAAACTTTGGCCTGCGGCTCGCCGATGACTTCCTGCAAGTGGCAGACGCAGAGCGGCCCCTGAAGCAACAAATGCACGAGGCGCAGCCGCGTGCGGTGGCAGAGGCATTCGTGGATGCGGACCAGGTTCACGACGGAAATCATATTCGTGCAAACGAATATGTGTCCAGCGCGAAAAGTCCGGTTCAGTCGTCCAGATCGGTATTCTGCATGCCCATGCGGCTGCCTGTCAGATTGAACTGCGAGTAGCGCGAGCCGCTGTCCGTGGGATTCTGTTCAAAGCCAGGACCGCCGGTGGGCGATTGCGCGGTTTGGCAACCGGGAAGCAAAGGGGCAAAGAGCAGGGCGAGAAGGAAGGTGGACTTTTTCACGCCCGCAAGTAACCACACCTGTGCTCCCTCATCACGATTTTTCCGCCTTTGCCGTGCGAGACCCGGCAAAGCCGTGGCGCGACGGGATAAAAGCTTCGCGGAAAATCCTTGCCGTTGTTTTGGGCACTTTTGGCCTCTTTTTTTGCCTCCGCCTGCGGTTCAACCCCGGCAATTGTGACCAAAATGTCACATGGCTCCACTGGAAATCGGATCGGTGCTGCTTAGTGTGGAGAGCCGGTCGCCAAGACACGCGACATCCGGTCCACCATGGGTCTCCAACCAAACTGTTTCCAGCGCCACAGCGGTCTGATCCGGGCAGCACAAAAGCGCAGCTCGCTTAATGGTCTGATTGCGGTCGGTCTGGTCTTCACCCTGACCTCTCCGACCTACGCTGGTCGCAACGTTTTCGGGGCTGGTGGGGCTTCTCCGGGCAACCGCGATGCGGTGCGCGCCCAGGCTTATGCGGATAGCCAAGCCAATGCCTTGCGTATCCAGGCCTCCGCCCGCGAGAGGTTGGCCCGCTCCACCTCAGCATTTCAAGGCATGCAGGGGGCGCAGGCGGCAGCCCGGGCCTCGGCGGCGGCGCTTAATAATGTGGCAAACGGACTGGTTCCCGGCGGACTCGAAGTCCTCGCCGGCAGCGAGGCCCGTTGGGACGGCGCGGACGCCCCGGAACCGGCGGGCAACACCGTGAACATCAAACAAAACGAGTCGCAGGCTGTTTTGCATTGGAAAACTTTCAACGTCGGTCGCGACACGACGGTCAATTTTGACCAGTCGAAAGGCGGGGCCGATGCCGGCAAGTGGATCGCCTTCAACAAAGTGTTCGATCCCTCCGCCGCCCCCTCGCAAATCCGCGGCCGGATCAACGCGCAGGGTCAGGTCTATGTCATCAACCGCAACGGCGTGATCTTCGGCGGGACGAGCCAGATCAACACCCGCGGCTTCGTCGCTTCCTCGCTGCCGGTCAACGACAACCTTGTCCGTGATGGCCTGCTCAACAACAAGGACGCCCAATTTATTTTTTCCGGCCTCCGCGTGCCCGGAGGCAGCGATGGCACCCCGGCTTTCGAGCCTCCGGTGCTGGCTCCCGGTGGAAAATACGGCGACATTGTGGTCGAGCGCGGGGCGCGTTTGCAGGCTACCGCCGGACAGGACGGCAATGGCGGGCGCGTCATGCTCGTCGGGGCGAATGTCTTCAACGACGGCACGATCGACACGCCGGCCGGCCAAACCATTCTCGCGGCCGGCTTGCAGGTCGGTGTGCGCGCGCACCCGGAGAACGATCCGAGCTTGCGCGGTCTCGATGTCTGGATCGGCCAAGTCGGCGACTATGCCGGCACGGTGGTCAACTCGGGCCTCGTGCAGTCTTCGACCGGCAGCATCGTGATGGCCGGCAAAGAGGTCAGACAGCGTGGCGTTCTGGCCAGCACAACGTCGGTCAACCTCAACGGCCGCATCGATCTCTTGGCCAGCTACGGGGCCGTGGGCAATCCGAACTTCGACCGGTTTGCCGGGTCGACCCAGCCGCCCTTCCTTTCACAGTTCACCGGCACGGTGGAAATGGCGGCCGGGAGCGCGACCTCCATCCTGCCCGATGCCAACGGAAAAAAACTTCCGGGCTCGCGCTTGTCTGAAAACTCTCAAGTCAACCTCGAGGGCCGCAGCATTCATTTCGGACCCGGGTCGGTCCTCATCGCCCCCTCGGGCGACGTCTCGGTCCGTGCCGGATTGTGGCCATTCGTCGATTCCGACGGCGACGGCACGGTGCTGGGTATTGGTGGCAGCGACCAACAGGGTTTAAGCCAACATTTCACCTCCGGCGGCCAGAAGTTTCTCTCGGAGGGGGGGCAGGTTTATCTCGGTGAGGGCTCCATCATCGATGTCAGCGGTTCGGTCAACGGTTTCGTCCCGTTGGCCCAGCACCTCCTTATGGTGCAAATGCGCAGTTCCGAGTTGGCGGATTCTCCCCTGCAGCGCAATTCCGCTTTGCGCGGGGTTCCTTTGATTGTCGACCTGAGGGAGACTGGGGTGGATTCCGGGCGTTCCTGGGTCGGGACACCCCTTGGTGATCTCACCGGTTACCTGTCGATCATCGAGCGAGACATCGCGCAACTCACGGCCCGTGGCGGCACAGTGTCGGTTTCGGCCGGCGATTCCATTGTGCTCGGGTCCGGGGCCTCGATCGACGTCTCCGGCGGCTTGTTGACCCACGGAGCAGGGTATGTGCGGACTTCCATGTTGTCGTTGGGCGGTCGCGCCGTGCCGATCAGTTCGGCCTATGCCGACATCAATTACGACGGAGTCTACACCGGCACCCGCGCAGTCACCTCGAAGTGGCGTGCAGCGCAGACCTACTCCGCGGGTATCTTCAATCCGGCCAAGGGCTACAATCAGGATTCTTATTTCGAAGGAGCCCCGGCCGGCACGGTGTCCTTGTCGGCACCCTCGGTGGCGCTGAACGGGAAACTTGTCGGTAAGACTTATATTGGCCCGAACCAGCAAGAAACCCCCCCGGCCCTGGGTTCCTTGCGGTTGGCTTTCCTCGGCGAGAAAAATGCGGGGTCATTGACCGCACCGATCTTTGTCAACCATGCGCCGTTCGCCCCGGAGTTTCGCCTGGTCAATGGTCGCACCCCGGCGGTTTCATTACCACGGTTTGAATTGGTCGACGGGGAGCCGGTCGCCTTGCCCCAATCCCTGCGCGAAACCTTCACCTTGGGAACGGCAGTTTTCGAGGAGGAAGACGGTGGTTTCGGCAATCTGATGGTCGAAAACGCCGATGGGGATTTTGTCGCTCCGGCCGGCACCTCGCTGCGGTTGCGTCCTGGGGGAGGGCTTGAAGTCGCGGCGAAAAATGTGCGGATAGACGGTAGCATCACGGCACCAGGTGGAAGCGTGGCCCTTACGGCCTACAATTTCTCGCCTTATCTTTACGCCGAGTTGTCGGCCACCGGGGCGCTCGACTTGCAGCCCGCGCCCGCGGTGCAGGCCGGGCGTGGGACCGTGGCCTTGCGGCCCGGTTCGGTGATTGACGTGGCCGGCATGATGGTGGACGACCGTTTTGCCGGAGAAGGACATGCCTTCAACGGAGTATTGACCGACGGCGGCTCTATCCGCCTGGAGGGCTATGCGGTGCAGCTCCCCGCCGGCTCGGTTCTTGACGCGAGCGGTGGTGTTTACGGCCATGGCGCGGACGATTATGACTTTGGCCGCGGCGGCGATATCGCCGTGCTTTCCGGACGCGATCCGGATTTGGCCACCTCCACGGGGGGAGAGCTTCTTCTGGCCGGAACCCTGCAGGCCTTCGGCGGAAGCTCAGGCGGGTCACTCACACTGCAATCCAACTTTCTGCACCTCGGCGGCAGCGCGGTGCCGCCGGGCGGGCTGAATCTTTCGCCCGGGTTTTTCCAGAGCGGGGGATTCAGTTCCTACCATCTCGTCGGTCTGGGTGGGCGTGATGATTCTGGCCAGAATAGGCCGGGCATTGTCGTCGCGGGGGATATCCGCCCCCAAGCGCAGAGTTTGATTTACCAACCGGGAGGCAAAGGCGGCGATTTTGGTTCCCGCGTCCTCGGCGCGGATGCCTTCGTGCCGGTCCTCCCCGAGTTTGCCGGGGAGCGTCAGCCTGTTTCCCTGAGCCTTGCGGCCACTGGTTTTGATGATGGCTTCACCGAGGACAAGATTGAAGCACTGGGTATGGTGGACATGTTGGCCGGGGCGCGGATTGCCACCGAGGCGGGGGCGGCGGTTTCCCTGCGCGGCGATGTGGTTAGGGTCGACGGCTCGATCCTTGCCCCGGGCGGCTCGATTTCGCTGGTCGGACGGAGTTCCTACCGACTTTCCCCCGTCGAGTCGCAAACTGTGTCTTCGGCCCAGCCCACCTTGGAGATCGGCTCGACCGCACGCCTTTCGGCGGCAGGCGTGTCGGTGGCACTGCCCGATCAAAACGGGCTGCGCGCCGGCAAACTGCTTCCCGGGGGATCGATCGTTCTGTCGGGCAACATTGTCGCCGACTCCGGTTCTGTTTTCGATCTGCGCGGCTCTTCAGCCGTCTTTGATTTCAGCCCGCAGCGCCTCGGGCTGCCCCCGACCGATCCGAGAAACCCTTTTAGGGTAGTTCTCGGCCTGCCGGCCCGGGTGGACAGCGATGGCGGTCGCCTCACGCTGGCGGGATCGCAAATGCTTTATTCCGATGCGACCCTTCTTGGTGCGGCGGGCGGTCCTTCGGCCTTGGGTGGTTCATTGGCTGTTTCTTCCGGCCGCTTTTATGCATCCGGGGCCGACCGGTCCGGCGCGGACCTCAACATGGTGGTTACCCAAGCCGGACGCGCCGCCGACTTCCAAGCCGCTGAGGGAGCGACCGGCATGGGTTATTTCTCTATCGATCGCTTTTCCGCCGGCGGATTTGCTAACCTCGACCTCGGATACTTTTATCTGCCGGACGCCAGCCCCATCCCCTACGGAGGCAATATCGATTTTCGTGGCGATGTGGCGGTCAGAGCCCCCGGCCAGCTTCGTTTGGCCGGCGGCGGGGTGATCAAAGCCGATGGCCATATTTCCTTGCACGCCGCTTCGATCACCGCCGGTCAACCTTACCAAGCACCGCTTAATCCGTCCGATCCCTACCAACCGTTCCGTCGCTTTGACGGCGGCACCGGTAGCACGCCGCAACTTTTTGTGGCACCCACTTCTGGAACAGGAAGCTTGACTGCCTCGGCGTCGCACATCGATGCCGGCAACCTGGTGCTCGGCGGGATTGGTTCCGCCTCGCTCGCGGCGAACGGCGGCGACCTCCGCGGCTACGGGAGTGTCAACATGGCCGGCGATCTAACCGTGCAAGCAGCACGGATTTATCCGACCACCCTCGGCAATTTCGACCTTTTCGCTTATGACAATTCGCTTTCCGGAGCCGCCGGTTCGATCACGGTGCTTTCCTCTGGAGCCGCCGGCGCCCCGCTCTCCGCCGGGGGCAATCTGCGGTTGATGGCGGCGAGCATCGACCAAGGGGGAACCCTCCGCGCGCCGCTCGGCAGCATCACATTGGGATGGGACGGATCAGGGGCCGCTCCGGCCAATGCTGTGACCGGGGCAGCCTCAGCCTTGCCGGCCACCGCGAATTTGGTTTTGGGGACTGCCTCCATGACGTCGGTTTCGGCCGACGGGTTGACCATTCCCTTTGGACTGACCCCCAATGGCTTGTCGTGGATCGACCCGCGCGGGGTGGACGTCACCGCGGGTGGCTTGCCCCAGCGTTCGGTGACGCTGTCGGCAGGGAATGTGGTCACGGCGTCCGGTTCGGTCGTCGATGTCAGCGGCGGCGGTGATTTACTCGCCTACCGCTGGGTCCCGGGCATCGGGGGCAGTAGCGACTTACTCGGGGTGGCCGACCAGTCGTGGAGTTCCGGTTCCGACTACAATGCCGGCGACTTGGTTTCCTATGGAGGAAGCACTTGGTCGGCCCGCGTGGATATCGACCCGGCGGATTACGCCATCGCGCCCGCACCTGAAGAGGGCCTGTTCTGGTTCAAGGTGCCCGACTCGTTTGCCGTGCTGCCGGGGGTCGGCGATCGCGTTGCTGCGCTTGGCAGCTTCAATACGGGGATCAACTCGGGTGCCCTCGGCGGCGACCCGGGTTATGTCGCTTCCGGTTTGAGGGTTGGCGAGCAGGTTTACCTTGCGGGAATCCCCGGGCTGGCCTCCGGCTACCACACGCTTCTCCCCCGACGCTACGCGCTCTTGCCCGGCGCCTTTCTGGTCACCCCGGAGGAAGGAAAACTTACCGGTAGCGGCACGGTCATTTCGAGCAAGGATCCGTCCTTGAATCGCGGTGATTTTCTCACCCCGAAGCTGGTCCGTATGGAGGATGGTTCCTACTTGGCGAACGGTTGGTCGCGCAATGGATTGAACCCGGCCGCCGCGGTCCATTCCGTGCAGACCCGGTTCGAGGTTCTGCCCCGCGAGGTCATGGCCGCACGGGCCCAGTATGACATTTATGGAGCCAACCAGTTTCTTGCTGCTGCCGCCCAACGGCTGGACCTTTCGTCGGTGCAGCGCCTGCCGCAGGACTCCGCGCGCTTGTCCATCCACGGCAATACCGGCCTGAATCTGGCCGGCACAGTTTCGGCCCGCAGCACCGCGGCCGCGGGACGCGCCGCGGAAATCGACCTGAGCAGCCTGGCCGCGATCTACATTGCCGGACTGGGCGCGGCCGCCCCCGCGCAGGGCGCTGTGGTTGTTTCGTCCGGGACGCTCAATTCCTGGGGTTACGGGAGCCTTTTGGTCGGCGGACAACGGAGCGAAAACACCTCCACTGTCTCGGTCGAGGTGCGCAGTCCGCAGGTCACCCTCGACGCGCCGGGTGGCGCGCTTACCGGCGCGGACATCACCTTGGCGGGAAGTGAAACGGTGAGTATTTCGCCCGGAGCAGCGATGCGAGCGGAGGGAACCATCGGCGGCGCGGCGCAAAATCTGCAATTCGGTACCGATGGTGCCTTGGTGCGGGTCAGCACCGATGCCGCTGCAGCCATTACGCGCAGCGGACAACCCGCCGGAACCATTCAAAAAGTGGCGATTGCGGCTGGCGCCTCGCTGGCCGGGGAAGGCGTGATCATCGACTCGACCTACGCCGCCGATCTCGACGGCTCGCTCGACGTGCAGGCCGGCACCCTTACGTTGGGTAGCGGCCAGATTAGTCTTTTACTCGACGGCAGCGTTCCCGCGCTCACCGGCAGTGTGGTGACCGACCACTTGGTCCTCGAAGGTGATCTCCTCCAGCGCGCCTCCCAATCGGACCTTCTTCGCCTGCTCAGCTACCGCACGATCGATCTCTACGGCGATGGCACGCTGGGTAGCGGAGAGTTGGCGCGTCTTGAGTTGCTTGCTTCCGGCCTGCGCGGCTACGGCGCCAGTGGGGTCGGCGCGGTGATCCGGGCCGGGGATGTTTATTTCGCCCGGCCCAATGCCGGGATGACCGATCTGTCGGCTCCCGCTGCCCCCTCCGGCCGTCTCTCGGTTCAAGGCTACCGCTTGCTGCTGGGCCCGGGCCAACTTTCGGTCGGAGGCTATGACAAATTTGACGCAACCGTGGCCGGTGGCGTTCGGGCCCAGGCCGGAGGTTCCCTTTCTTTGGGAGGCCATGCCACCTTCAACGCCCCGGCGCTCGTTGGGGGGCAGGGGGTGAGCTATAAGATCACCGCCGCCGGCGATTTGGATTTTCGGCGTGGTGGCTTGTCCACGGTGGCCCCGGGATTGGGTGCGCGCATGAATTTGCAAGGTGCGGCGGTCAATCTGGCCTCCGACATTTTACTTCCTTCCGGTGTGCTTTCCGTCACTGCCACCGCAGGTGACATCAGTGTCTCGGGACGTCTCGCCGCCAACGGCCAAGCCCGCGAGTTTTTCGATGTCACGCGTTACACGGATGGCGGGTCGATTGATCTGACCGCGCGCCAAGGCAGCGTGCGACTGTTGGCGGGCAGCGATGTATCGGTCGCGGCGCATGTTGCTGGGGGTGAGGCCGGGTATTTGACCGTGCGTTCGCCGGGCGACGTTGATATCGCCGGTACTTTGGACGGCTCGGCCGGGCCGGGGCGCGCCAGCGGAAGCTTTGCTCTTGATGCCGGTTCGGTGGCCGATTTTAACGCCTTGAGGACCGATCTCGACAACGCCGGATTTTTCCAAGAGCGCAACCTGCGTGTTCGTTCGGGCGATGTCACCGTCGCCGGTACCACCCGCGTGCGCGACTATGCGCTCTCCGCCGATGCGGGCGACATCACGGTGACCGGGACGATTGACGCCTCGGGCGAAACCGGCGGCCGGATTTCCTTGGTCACGAGTCGCAACCTCACCTTGGCCGACGGCTCGGTGCTCACTGTGGCGGCGGAAAAATTCAGCAATGCGGGCAAAGGCGGTCATATTTCCCTCGAGGCGGGCAGCGCGATCAACGGCGTGGCCAACACGGCAGGGCTTCTCGATCTTCGCTCAGGCTCCCGCATTGATCTTTCGGTCGTCGAATACGTTGCCGGAGCCTACACCACGCCCGGCTCCAGCGCCTTTTACGGCCAATTCGAAGGCACCTTGCATCTGCGCGCGCCACGCGTGGGGAGCGATGTCCGCCTTGCCGCCATTGGCAGCACTATCGAAGGCGGGTCCTCCATCTTGGCGGAAGCTTTCCGTGTTTATCAACCGGCCGGCGGCGTGATGAACCGTGCCTTGCGGGATGGGATTAATGCGGACAATGCAGCCTTCATCAACGCGGGAGAAGCAGCCATCACGTCGCGTTTGCTGGCGGCCGCCCCGGACCTCGCTGACATCTTCGTTCTCGCGCCAGGAGTGGAGGTTGCTCATGCGGCCGGTGATTTGACCCTCGGACTGGCCAATGTGACTGGCACGACCAACATCGAAGGCCTGTCCGATGCCGACTGGGATTTGTCCGCCTGGCGCTACGGTTCGCGTCAAGCTCCCGGCGTCCTCACCCTGCGCGCAGCGGGCGATCTGATCTTCAACAACGCGCTGAGTGACGGGTTTGCGCCGGTCAGCAAAGGCATCGCGGCCAATTACGCCGATCGCGGCCACTCCTTGCTCTGGCTGGCACCTTTGCAGTCCGTTAGCGCTAACCTGCCGGTCAATACGCAATCGTGGAGCTATCGTCTGGCTTCGGGCGCTGATTTGGCCGCGGCTGATTTCCGGACCAATCTCGGGCTGGAAGCTTTGGATGCCATCCTACCCGGCAAGGGTTCAGTTTTGGTGGGTGAGTTTTTTGCCACGGCGGTGCCGAATACCACGACCTCGGGAACCGGTGCCGGCGTTGGGCGTGATGGTCAGACCGCAGACACCATCCGCATCAACAATGCCTCCAACAACAACGATCGTGGCACCCGCTACGAGGTCATCCGCACCGGGACCGGAAGCATAGAGGTGGCGGCAGGCCGCGATGTTCAACTGCGCAATCCGTTCGCCACCATTTACACGGCCGGGGTCGGACATGCAGATCACACCGCTGTTTTCGTGTCTGGGGATTTTACTCCTCCTTTAACCACTCCGTCCAGGCACCCCGATCAAGGCGGAACTCTTGGTGCAGTGCAGCAAAATTACCAAACTTATTACGCCATGGCTGGTGGAGATTTGCGTCTGGCGTCTGGTCGTGACATTGGTCGCTTTGCCCGCCTTGGTGATGGCACCGTTGTGCCTGATTCTTCGGGGCAACTGCCGACGCAGTGGCTTTACCGACGTGGACTGGTTGATCCCGCATCTGGTCTCTTCGCTCGGGTTGCCTCCTCTGGTTTTGGCGCTTTCACGGATCATTCTGCCTCCACTACATGGTGGGTGGATTACAGCAACTTCTTCCAAGGCTTCGGTGCTCTCGGGGGTGGCAATATCCTGATGAAGGCGTCACGTGATCTGGTCAATGCCGACGCTGCCATTCCAACTTCGGCCCGCATGCCCGGACAAGATGCGGCGAGTGGAGATTCCGCCGCGACACGCCGGAATCTCGCGCCCGATGAAGCCAATCTTCTGGAGTATTGCGGTGGTGATTTGGTGGTTCGTGCCGGGCGCAATCTCGACGGAGGAAACTATTATGTTGAACGCGGCGAAGCGTCACTACGGGCTCTCGACGAAATCACCACCAACGAGGCCCGTTCGCTTACTCCCTGGCGTTTGACTTCGAGTCAAAGTTTGCTCGATCCTTCGACGTGGCAGGCGGTCACGCTTTTCGGTGGACGCACGCAGTTCGACGTCGCCGCGCGCGGGGACGTGCTGTTGGGACCGGCCACTGCGGCCTTCCTGTTGCCCCAAGGCCTGAACAACAAATTCTGGTATAAAACGCAGTTCCAGACCATCGATCCCTCGGCTGGTTTGTCGGCGGCTTCTTTCGGCGGTGCGGTGACCCATCGTTTGGGGGTGACCTTGCCGGGCGACACCTTGGCCTTGCCAGTTCTGGAGGCGGTTTATCGTCAGGGTTCCGCCATTTCTCCGGGTTCGGCGGCGTTTTATCGTCCGTGGTTGCGGTCCGCAGAAGCCGGCACTGGTAATTATCGTACTGTGGCCTCTGTGGGACTACCCTCGTTAAGCAGCACGGCATTCGGCGGGGATGTCACGGTGGTCGGGCAACTCGATCTTTTTCCTTCCCCGCAAGGCGAGTTGGAGCTTCTTGCCTCTGGTGCCATCCCAGGACTGGCCGTGTCCGGCGTCACGCGCACCACCCTAAGCGGTGCCACAGTTAGTGTTAACGCCTGGACCTCGACCCGGCTCAATCTTTCCGACGCCGATGCTTCGCGGATACCGAATGCCTTGACTCCGCTCGGGTTCCAGCAAGTGACCGGCAGTGAGAACTTCCAGACTCTGGCAAGTTCCTCGTTAAGCCCCTGGTCCTTTGTCAACCCCATGTTCCTCGAAACCGGTGCTTACAAAGGCGTTTACGGCACCACAGATGTCAAATCGGCCCTCCATGCCGCCGCACCCGTTCACACAGGAAATCCGAACCCAGTACGTCTTTATGCTGCCGGTGGCGACTTGGCCAACCTGACCCTTTTCGCCCCCAAACAGATCCGCGCCGTGGCTTCCCGGGACATCACGGACATCGCCTTTTATGTGCAGCATACGACGTCCTCGGATATTTCCCTGGTCTCGGCTGGTCGGGATCTTGTCCCGTTCAACCAAAACGCGCCGCTGCGCGTGCTGGGTGAAAATCCGGCCGCGGGCAATCTCATCGTTGACCCGGAGTCCGACACGGTGGTGTTTGGGGCGGGAGGCATTCCCGTGCGGACCAAAGCTCTGGCCGGCGACATCCAGATCGGAGGACAGGGGATCATGGAGGTTTTGGCCGGTCGCGATATTGACTTCGGCTCCGGGGCGAATTTCGTCGATGGCACGGGCGTTGGAGTCACCAGTATCGGCCGGCTCCGCAATCCGTCCCTACCTTTCGAAGGCGCGCATTATCTGGTTATGGCCGGGGTGGGGGGAGTTTCGGCCGGTCCGGCTTTGGGACTGACCGGGAGTTCGCTCGCCCTCGGAAATTTGTCGGCGACTGGATTTTTGGGCGACTCAGCGGAACATCAAGCCGTCGCAACGGTGCGCGGCTTGTTTGATCGTTTGAAACAAGTCGGTAAGGAGGCCGCGCTGACCGGTAACTATGACGCGGGCTACGCTGCGGTCGAGGCCGTCTTCGGCCGAGGCCCTGCGGCGGGAAGCATCTTCACCCGGGCCCGTGATCTGCGCACCACTTCGGGCGGATCGATCATCGCTGCCGCACCGGGTGGGGGCATCACCATGGCTTCCGATATTTTCGGCAACCCGCTCACGCCGCCGGGTATCGTCACCGAATACGGTGGCGAAGTTTCCCTTCTAACCGGCGGCAATATCGATATCGGGCGCGCGCGCATTTTCACCCTGCGCGGTGGCGACCTGACCATTTGGTCGTCGCGCGGAGACATTGCGGCTGGCACGGCAGCCAAGACCGTGGTCACCGCCCCGCCGACCCGTGTGCTCATTGATGCGATCAGCGCGGACATCGAAACGGACTTGGGTGGTTTGGCCACCGGCGGTGGCATCGGCGTGTTGGCTTCCGTAGCCGGTGTCGAACCGGGTGCCGTTACCCTGCTGGCTCCCCGCGGCACGGTCGACGCGGGCGACGCAGGCATCCGGGCCACCGGTAACATCACGATCGCAGCCGCCCAGGTGCGCAATGCCGACAACATCGCTTCGGGCGGTGCTTCGGTCGGTGTGCCTGTCTCCGCGGTTGCGGCCGCCCCCAATGTGGCGGGCCTGAGTGCCGCCTCCTCAAGCACCGCGGCCACCACGGCTGCGGCTTCCGATGTGGCCCAGCAAGGGCGCCCCGATACAACGTCCGCCCAAGAGTCGCCGTCCACCGTTTCGGTCGAGGTGTTGGGCTACGGCGGGGGCGAAGAGCGCGAAGATGAGCAAGAGGCCCGCGTTACCAGTGAAGCGGGCGATGCGGTTCTTTGACCCGGAGACCGAGCCGCAGAAATTTGGCCACTGATGGGGGAAGATAAACAGCTATGATTTTCCGGAGAAATTGTTTCCCGCTGGGACCCAGCGGCAAACTTATCTTCTGCCATCTTCTTCGATCGGTGGCTTGTCTTTCCCTTCAAACTGCAACTCAGCTTTGCCTTCGGGTGAAGCCTCCCGCCATCTCCGTCCGCCGCGGCGGACTCCGGTTCAGCCTTTATCGTTAACGGTGGCTTCCCTTTCGGATAGGAAACCAGTTGATGGGCACCATGCTTAACTCCGCCCCGCGATCTCTTTCTCGAGATCCTATCCCTCGCTGGGTGGGGGTTTCGCTGCTGGTTTGTTTGATCACGACGGTGGCCGCCGTGGGAGTAGCCGCCTACGCAAAATGGACCACCATCGGGAGAATTTCCGCGGTCAGTTTCTCGGAGGTGGCTCCTCACGCCGTGCGGTTACCTTCCGGTGCTCGCGAAGAATATCTCGTCCTGCCCAATTCTTCGGTCGATGCCCGCTGGTGGGTTGTCCACACCAAAAAGATGCTGCGCGATGGATCTTGGCGGGTGCGCGGGACCATGTTGGACAACGCGCCGGATGGGCGCGAAGTCCATTGGAGTTCGTTTCTCATGTGGGTTTTGGCAGTCTTGGCCTGGCTTCGCTCGTGGGGTGCGGGGGATCCTGCGGAGTGGTTTGTGGCCGACGCGGCAGTGGCTGCCGGACCGCTGTTAATGTTTTTTCTTTTGGGCGGTCTCGGAATTTTGGCGCAACGCTCCTTCGGTTGGCGGCCGGCAACTTTTTACCTCCTGACGTTATTGACCACGCAGGGTGTGGTACGCACCTTCGAGCTCGGCGAAGCGGACCACCACGGCATCGTCCTGGCGTTTGCTTCGGCCTGTGCTCTTTGTCTGGTCGCTGGCGGTGCAGGCTTTGCGCGGCGCAAGGATGAAAATGCCTCGCACTGGTTCATGGCGTCCGGTGTGGCGGGTGCTGCCGCGCTTTGGGTCAGTGCCTCGACGGCCTTGCCGATTCTGGCCGGGCTTGGGGCCGGCGGTTTTCTCACTGGCTGGGTTTTCGCCCGCAACAAAGAGCCGTCGCCCATCCGCCCCGACCTTTGGTTTGTTTGGGGCGTGGCCGGATGCCTCGGGAGCCTCGGCTTTTATCTCCTGGAATATTTCCCGCGGCACATGAGTTGGCGGTTGGAGGTCAACCATCCGCTCTATGCCTTCGCCTGGCTCGGTGGCTCGTGGCTGCTCTGCCGCCTCCTTGAAGGGCGGCGCGAGGGAAAGTTTCCGCTGGGCAAACCCGGAGACTGGATCAAGGCGGCACTTTGTGTCTTGGCGGTGGCCGCCCCGGTGGCCGCGATCGCCATGGTCGGTGACCGCGTTTTCTGGGTTTCCGACAGCTTCCTCCTCGCCCTGCATAAGGAGTACATCTCTGAATTCCAAAGCATCGCGGGCATCCTGCGTTCGAAGGGACAGGAGCAAAGCGCTCTCGTCTGGATCATCCTCTACTTCTGGATCTGGATCATCTTTGCCGGGGCTTTGGTTATGTCGATTTCCGGAAAGGGTGATGCACTGTTCCGCCGGGCACTTTTGCTCTTGGTTCCGGCGACGCTCATCATGCAAGTGCTCGCTTTCTGGCAGGTCCGCTGGTCGTCGGCTGCCTTTGCCCTCTGGGCGCTGTGGGGTCTGCTCGCCGTGGCTGCCTTGTTACGATCGGATTCGGCAAGAGAGTGGCGCACCGTCGCGCTATCCGTGGTGGCGGTAATCCCTTGGATCGCCTTTCTTCTCGGACCTCTACCCGCCGCAGCTTTTGCGACGAAGGCGGAAAGAACCTGTCTTGATGCTCCGCTGGGCGAGGACGTCGGCGGCAACCTGTTGATCCGCGATGTGACCCACCGCCTGCTGCAGGCCAGCCCGGGACAGGTCCCAACGGTTCTGACCGGACCCAACACCTCGACCGAGATGGCCTACCATGGCGGCGTGCGCGTGCTCGGCACGCTTTACTGGGAAAACATGCCGGGTCTAAAAAAAGCGGCGGAGATGTTCGCCGCAACCACGGAGGAAGAAACCAAGCGGTTGCTGGCGGAGGCAGGAGTGACCCATATCGTGGTTCCTTCGTGGAGCAACTTCGGGGAGGCCTACGCCAAACTTCTGGCTAAAGCACAAGGTCAAGATTTGGCTGGCCCCTCATACTTAGACAGCGTGCTGAAAACCGAAGAGTTTCCGGTGTGGCTGCGGCCCTTCGCTTACCCCATTCCGACTTCCACCGGAATCGATGCACAATCTGTGCGGGTGGTGGCTTTTATTCCGGCGCAGAACGAGTTCGAGGGGCACTTTTACCGAGGCATCTATCACTATGAATCCGGTCAACCAGACAAAGCGCGCGCCCAATTCGAGCAGGCGCTGATTATCCGCCCCGGGGAGCCACGGGTGCAGACCTACCTCGGGCAGCTTGGGGTTGACGCACCGTGAGCGGACGTCTGGTCACGGCCGGTCTCCTCGTGCTCGGCTCCGCCTTAATCGTGTCCGCTGCGCGCGGTACTCTCTGGTTCGACGAGCTGCTCTCGTTGCAGTGGGCGCGCTCGGCGCAGCACCCTTGGCAGCTCCTCGAGCTCTACCGACACGACAACAATCATCCGCTCAACACGCTTTGGCTGATGCTGGTCGGTGAAGACCGCCCTCCAATGGCTTATCGCGTCCTCTCTATCGCTTCCGGTATCGCCACGCTGGTCTTGGTCTGGATGGCGGCAGGGCGCATTTCGGCAAAATTCGCCTGGGTCCCTCTGCTCCTCGCGGCCTCCTCGTTCCCGCTGGTGCTTTATGCCAGCGAAGCACGGGGTTATGCCCCGGCACTGGCCTGCCTGCTCGGCGCTTGGCTGGTCGTGTCCGCGCGGATGGAAAATGGACTGCTTTGGCGCGTTCCATTGTTTTGGCTCCTCTGCCTCGGGGCAATTTTTGCCCACGGAACCTCGCTTGTCATCCTCGCTGCGCTCGGCCTTTATTTCTTGGTTGATCGGCGGGCTCAAGGGGCGGGCTGGACCCGGCTGGCCGGAGGCGTCGCGCTCTGGTTCGGGTTGCCTCTGGTTGTCGCCGCGGCCTTCTGGTTTTTTTATCTGCGGCCAATGATCATTGCCGGGGGTCCGGAATACACTCTGCCGGTGGTCCTAGCCCACTTCTTCGGATACGCCCTCGGTCTTCCCGGGGCGGGAGGGGGGCATCTGGTGCTGGGCTTGGGCGGGCTTTTGTTGACCGCGGCTGCTCTGGTTTTCGGGCGCTTTCCCGACTTGGCGACCCGCGTTTTTTTCGTGGGGGCCGTTTTTGTTTTTCCCGCGCTGTCCTTGGCGGCGACCGACACGACCTATCTTTACTTCCGCTATTTTCTGGTCAGCCTGCCTTTTCTTTATCTCTTGGGCGCACCCTTGGCGGCACAGATTGCCGGTCTGTCCCGCGGCTGGCGGGTCGTGGGCTCAGTGGCACTTGCCGCCGTGGTTCTTGGTCAAGCTCCCCGCGTGGCCCAATTGATCGCTTTGGGGCGGGGGGATTATGTCACCGCGCTGCGGGTCGTGGCCGAAGATTCCTCGCCGGTCAAAACTATGGTCGCCAATAACGAAATGCAGGTCGGTTTTGCCCTTGGTCACTATAAAAAATCCCATCCCGAGCTGGGTCCGTTGGTCCTCGTGCCGCAACGGCAAGCGGCAGACCAGACCGCTGAATGGATTGTTTTTCTCACCCAGGACGATCCCCCGGCATCTCCGCAGCCGGCAATCGTGCTGCACGGATCAAGTTACCGCTTTGTCAGCATGCACCGATCCGCTCCGGTCTCGGGCGCTCATTGGGCGCTTTATCGCCGATCTGGCTTCGATCAAATCAGCCCCACCCCAGCCGGAGGCGAACCCAAAGAGCAGGGAGAGATCACGGTCAGGGACGGAGAATGACAGTCCACAGCCGAGTCCGCGAGACGGGTCGCCCGGCGACCAAAGTGTGGAAGGTAAACCTTTAGGATTGTCCCGAGAGGCTGTTTCGCCCCGCGGTTCCGGGGGAAAACTGCTTCCTGGATTTGGTCGCAGCGGCAACTCGTGTGCCAGACCCGGCTATGGCCGGGGTGTGGTTCAGTTCAGTCAAAAAGCCTGCGAATCCCCATGAATAAAGGATGCGCAGGCATTTGGATGGACCCCAAAGCACCCGCCGAAAAGTGACAAAAAATTCACAATCTTTTGCTACCGCCGCCCCGTCCAGCTGCGCATATTGCTGCCGTCAAAAAGACAAAACTCTCACCTTCCACCGAAACCCAAGGCAATTCCTTCACTCCTCTCTCAAACAACAAACCCAAAAAAATCCATGAAAACACTACCTCGCAAATTACGCACGCTCGCGCTTGCTGCTGGAACCCTCGCGGTCACGGCAACAGGGGCTAAAGCCGCCCAAGCCGGCACTTACGCCGCCAACGACCTGCTTATGTTTTTCCAAAACCCATCCGCAACCGGAGGAACAGTCGGTCAATCAGATGTCGTTTACTTCAATCTCGGTAGCACATTCAGCGTGTTCCGCGATGCGGCCACTCCAAGCTCGGGAGCTTTTGGTTCCACCATCTCCTTGGGCAACATCAACAGCAACCTGACCTCAAGTTACGGAGCGGACTGGACGGGTCTATCCTCCTCGATCTTTTTCGGGGCCAATGGTCAGAACGGCTCGACGTCGGCAGCCAACACATCCACGTCAAACGGCGATTTTGCGCGCACTGTGTACATCACCAAGGCGCGCACGTCCGTTGGTTCCGTTGGTCAAGCCAACTCGGTTTCCCCGCTATACGCCCCCTCGCAGACGGCTGTGGCCGGCCAAATCGCAGGAGCCAATAATATTAGTGGCATGACCCAACCGGGGGTCGTGGCCGTTGGTGATACTCTACTCGACAACTACAATCCGTTTTTCAATGGCGCTCCGGCCAACGCTTACAGCGACGTCATTCCCGGCGGCTTGATGAATAACATCAGCAGCACACGAACTTCATTCGGTTCTATCTCCAATATTGTGGGTGCCCTTGATCTTTATCGTGTCGCCAAAACGAGCGGAACCGGAACGACGAGCGCGTCCATCTGGCAAAACTCCAACAACATCATAGCAACATATTCCAACAACTTCGGAGTGGGTGGGGGTGGCTCCGCTGCCGCCTACTACCTCGGCACCATCACGCTTGGTGACAACGGCGACGTCAACTTCACCGCTGTTCCTGAGCCGTCCACCTACGCTTTGCTCGCTTTAGCCGCGGCCGGCCTGGGTGCGCATGTCATCCGTCGTCGTCGCCGTCAAGCGAATGCATAATTCCACAACCAAACCCAACATCCACAAACAACTAATCCTAATACCATGAAACTCAAAACCATCCTCGCCGCTACTCTTGCGGCCGGCATCACCTCGTCAGCCCTGGCGCAGACGACGGAAATTACGATCACGGGGGCCACGGCCTTCCGCCAAGCCTCCATGCAAGCCATCTATGACGCCTACTCCTCGGTCGGCGCCCTCGGCAACACATTCAACGTGTGCCACGACTTCACCGGGAATAACCTCTCGCAGCTGATCGCCTCGAATAAAGCGGTCTTCTCGGGCACCTTCCCCGGTATCACCGGCACCACCGTGATCCGCACATCGTTCAACGGCTCCGCTGAGGGCTTGAACGCCATCGCGGGCAACAACAATCCGACGTACCTGCAAACTGCGGCACTGCTAAATACGGGCAGCATCCAAGGAAGCACGACGACGCCTACCCACACCCTCCGTCCCAAGTTTAGCTTCTCCGACGTCTATCAGAGCACGACTCCGATTGACAACGAGGTGCTCAATCCGGTTGGTGCTTCCACCGTCGGTGTGGTGACTTTCACCATGATTGCCAACGAAGGTGCTCCGGCCGATCTCACCAATGTCACTATCCAGCAAGCGCGCCAACTGTGGACTTCCGGCATCCAGCCCTTGTCGCTCTTCACCGGAGATCCGAATGACACGAGTTTGGTTTTTGCCACGGGCCGCAATGACGGTTCCGGCACACGTGCTGCTTATTTAACTGAGTGGACCTACGGTGTTGCCAACTTGGTCAACCAATACATCACGACTGCCAGTGGAAACTCTACCGCCATCACGCGCATCACCCTCGTGCCTGCCAATGGTCTCGGATCGGGTAACTTCACGACCAGTGGCACGGCCAACGCTTCCACCTTGTGGGGTAACTCCGCAACTGGCAACGGTGGCTATAGCAGCAGCTCGACCCTCCGCACCGTGATGGGTCTTCCCAGCACGAGTGTAGATGTTTACAATGGTGTCGACAATTCGCCCGATATCTCAGGAGCTAACATCCTGCTCCTGACTTGGCTCTCTACAGCGGATTCTAAAAATGCTGCTGCAGCTGGTGGAAAGATCCTGACGTACAACGGCGTAGGTGTGACCCCAATTGATGCCGTAGGTTCTTATTTGAACTCTGGTTTCAACGAAGCGGACTTCAAAAAAATCGCCAACGGTGCCTACTCCGCTTGGAGCTACCAGCACCTCTACTACCACGGTTCGCTCACGGCCAATGAGACCACATGGTATGATGCGATGAAAGCCACTTGGATCCCAGAAGGCCTTGCCACCACATCCAACGGCTTGGAGTTCGGTGACATGGCGGTGACCCGTCCAAACGACGGCAGCCCAATCGTCGCACCTCTCTAATACCGAGAAACATTGAAATCATGAACCGGCACCCTTATGGGTGCCGGTTTTTTTCTATAGTGCTTACCGTGAAAAGAGATGACGAAGATTTCGCCCGAGATAATGCTTAGAAATTGTCCGTGGGTGCTACTATTCAACTTAGCACCTCGATTTGTCGCTTAAGTGCATGAAAAACCTGATTAAAACTCCATTTTTCTTCCCGTCTCTTTTACTGGTCTTGGCCATAATGTCGGTTACTGGGTTGTTCATTACGACCACCGATTACGAAGGCCAAGGAGAACAGGTGCGCTCCCCAGTTCGGCAGCTTGACTCCAACCGCGATGCCAAGCCAGCTGCACTCCTTTTGTCTAACACCGCCGATATCAGCAAAACGGAGTCTGGCGATTTGTTAACCCGCGGATTTTCTACGGGCGCAGTCGCGCCATCGTCGGCCCAATCGGGTAGGTCGGCTTCGCCCTTGCCATCCAAAACTTCTGAATTCAATGCGCCCGAAACCGAGACGGGTATTGGAGGACGCAGTGATCCGGGCATGGTTTCCAAAGTATCAACCGCCAGAGAAGCTCCTCGCACAACCGAGGGAGTTGGTTTTGTCGTTGGCGCCCCGCAAGGATCGGAATTGGTTATCCCGGTGCCGCCCGGAGAAAAAGTTCCCGCCTTGTTTCTCGACGAGGCTCCACGACCACTCCCTCAACAAAAAATGCTCGACCGTATGGCGGCGGAATTCAATGAAGCCGTGTCTAATCCACCTCCAGGGGTCAGTGTCGAGGAGGTATGGGAGCAAGCCCGGCTCAGTGCCGATGAGAAATACCGCATTCTTTTCGGGTATGCTGCCTACAATGCTCACCACTTGCAGGCGGCCAAGGAAGCAGTGCGTGAGAAGAGGGCTCTTCAAGCGACAGCACCACCAACCCAATGAACGCATTCTGTTAAACCCATGCGTGAGTAGATGCCGCTGTCAGTCAATTTTGGGATCAGCTGTTTTGTTTTCTGAAAGCCCCTTAGTAGGCTCTTTTTTCTGAGCGTCTCCCCGAGCTTTATTGCGGATCAACTGGCGAGCGACATCAGCACGAGCCCGTTGGGCCAGATCAGGGGGAAGAGACATAAAGATTTCCTTGAGTGTCTTATCAGCCAGAGGCTCGCCTTGGTCCACGGCCATATAGAGCCACATCAGGGCCTCTTGACGGTTTTCGCTGGCCGGCGATTCAACTCCCATCAAATGAGCGAGGTTGGATTGACCCTTGGCATCACCCTGCTCAGCGGATCGGCGAAACCATAGCATGGCTCGCTCGCGGTCCTTATAGCGCGCTTCTGGTCCCAGACCTTGCCGGCAGATGATACCCATCTTGTTTTGGCAGGCAGGATTTCCCGCCTCGGCGGCTTTGAGGACGAGGGGGTAAGCCTTCTCGCGGTCAGGCATCATGAGAGCGTCTCCGAGAAAGTAAACTTGCCCAACGGTTGCCACCGCATCCGGGTCGCCAGAGGCAGCGGCTTTATCGAGCCATTCAAGGCTCTCCTGGTGATTGCGCTCGATGGACTTGCCCTGCCGCAGCATGAGGCCGAGATTTAGTTGCGATTTGGCTGAACCGGCCTCGGCGCCCTTGCGGAACCATTCCACGGCTCTTGCTTCACTTTTATCCACGCCAATGCCATGGAAGTGGAAATAACCCATGCTGGTGATCGCGTCCGTGTTGCCTTGTTCGGCAGATTTTTCGATCCACTCGAACGCTTTCTTTTCGTCCTTCGGCATACCCTCTCCCCGGAAGTTAGCTCGGCCCAGTTGAAATTGGGCCCCCGCGTCTCCGGCCGCCGCGGCGGCCGCGAGCTCTTGCAGGTCGGTTGAGTCGGCGTCCTTTGCTGCGTGGACAAGCTGCACGGACAAGACGGCCAAGGCAACGGCGAGGGTTCCTAGATTCATCGGTAAAGGATATAGCCGATTGGGCCGCCCTTGTGTTGTGACTTTTTTGTCACTTCCATGCCAAGCTTGACTGCACCGTAGCAAAGGAACCGGGGTCGAGGCTCCGAGCAGTTTTCTTGCGCCCAGATGATTGGGACCAGGGATGGTTTGGGCCGGCCGACAGAGACCAATTGTGACAAAATGTTCACGAATTGTCGCTGGTGGTTACTGGTTAAAGTTGCAAAAGTGTCAAGGTTTATGAAACATACCTTCCGTTCCATCGCCTGCTTGGTCGCCTTTACTTGGCTCGTGTTTTCCGCGCAGGGTAAAGCCGCCCAAGCCGGCGTTTATGCCCCCAACGACTTGCTTATGTTCGTCCAAAACCCAACAGCAACCGGAGGAACAGTCGGTCAATCAGATGTCGTTTACTTCAATCTCGGCAGCACGTTCAATGTGTTCCGCGATGCGGCCACGCCAAGCTCGGGAGCTTTTGGTTCCACCATCTCCTTGGGCAACATCAACAGCATTCTGACCTCAAGTTACGGAGCGGACTGGACGGGTCTATCCTCCTCGATCTTTTTCGGGGCCAATGGTCAGAACGGCTCGACGTCGGCAGCCAACACATCCACGTCAAACGGCGATTTTGCGCGCACTGTGTACATCACCAAGGCGCGCACGTCCGTTGGTTCCGTTGGCCAAGCCAACTCGCTTTCCCCGCTGTACGCCCCCTCGCAGACGGCTGTGGCCGGCCAAATCGCAGGAGCCAATAATATTAGTCGCATGACCCAACCCGGGGTAGCGCTTTCGTCAGGCATCGGAGCAACTCTGCTCTCAGGCTACAATCCGTTTTTCAATGGCGCTCCGGCCAACGCTTACAGCGACGTCATTCCCGGCGGCTTGATGAATAACATCAGCAGCACACGAACTTCATTCGGTTCTATCTCCAATGTTGTGGGTATGCTTGACCTTTATCGTGTCGCCAAAACGAGCGGAACCGGAACGACAGACGCGTCCATCTGGCAAAACTCCAACAACATCACAGCAACATATTCCAACAACTTCGGGGCGGGCGGGGGTGGCTCCGCTGCCGCTTTTTACCTTGGGACAATCACCCTCAGCTCCGATGGAGCAGTGAACTTCGTTGCTGCTGGGGGCTCGAGTGTCAGCGATTACACCGCATGGGCCGAGGGATATCCTGATGCCGACCTGACCGACAAGGAGGGAGACTACGACAAAGATGGCTTCAAGAATGTCGATGAATACGCCTTTGGGACCAATCCTACGTTGGGGAACACTGCGCTCTCTTCTGCCACGGTTGTGTCGAACAACCTGACTGTTGGCTTTTTCCGCCGCAGCACGGCCAACAACCAGGCGCCGGCCTACGCCGTGTTTTCCAGCACCGATTTGGGCAACGCATTCACCAACAATGGCGCGAGCATCTCGATCCTGACCAACGTTGCCCCCGCCGGATACCAAGCTGCCTCAGTTACCCAACCGGTGTCCGGCAGCAAAATCTTTTACCGCATCAAGGCGACACTGCCGCAGGAGAACTAACGCCCGCCGGTATTAAGGAAAAGGTTCCCAGTCCGTTGTGGCCGGGCACTGACGGTTTTGGTAGATTTGGTCTTTTCTTGAGCATGCCTTTGCCAGCCACGGCCCGGTTATCGGTCATCATGCCTGTTTTCAACGAGGCAGGGACTCTGGCGCGTGTGGCGGAGGTTGTTCTCGCCCGCCCCGAAGTGGGCGAATTGGTCGTGGTCGACGATGCGTCGTCGGATGGCACTTGGGAGGAGTTGCAACGGCTGGCTGCGGCGAACCCGGAACGGGTGAAGGCTCTGCGTCATGAGGGCAATCGGGGAAAGGGGGCCGCGCTGAAAACAGGATTCGCTGCAGCCACGGGAGATATCGTCCTCGTCCAGGATGCCGACTTGGAATACGATCCCGGGGATTATCCGCGACTGCTCGAGCCGGTCCTGCGCGATGCGGCGGACGCGGTCTTCGGCTCGCGCTTCATCGGCGGATCAAGCCACCGCGTGCTTTATTTCTGGCACTCGCTGGGCAACCGTTTTCTCACCTTGCTCTCGAACATGGTGACAGACCTCAACCTCACCGACATGGAATGCGGCTACAAAGTGTTCCGCCGCGACCTGCTGCAAAAGATCACCATCGAGGAGCCGCGCTTCGGCTTCGAACCGGAGATCGTGGCCAAGGTGGCGCGGAGCGGCGCGCGTATTTACGAAGTCAGCGTGGCCTATTACGGCCGCACCTACGCCGAGGGCAAAAAGATCAACTGGAAAGACGGCGTCAGCGCCATTCGTTGCATTCTCAAATACGGGCTGCTGAGGCGAGGGCAGGGATGAGGAGTTTTAAGTTTTAGGTTTGTAAGTTTTAAGCGTGCGGACTCTCCGCTTTCCGCCGATTGACGGGCGGCGGCCGTTGGAGGCGAAGCCGGTCAAAGGCAAGCCACCGATGCGGGAAGATAAACGGCTAGGATAAGCCCAGGCGCGGGACCCGCGCCCGGGCAAAGTGCTTCTCCGGAACCTCATCATCTTCCATCTTCTTCCATCCGTGGCCTATCTTGGTTTCTGTGGTTCGCCTTTTCCCTCCCACTCAAACTCCAACTCAAGTTTGCCTTCGGCTGAAGCTTCACGCTATCTCCGTCCGCCGATTGACGGGCGACGGCCGTTGGAGTAGGGATTGGGCATGGCGAAAAATCGCAAAGTCCGCGAATTCAACGTGGTCATCGAGCGTGACTCCGGGGGTTTTTATGTCGCCTCGGTGCCTGCTCTGAGGGGTTGTCATACCCAGGCGCGCACTCTCGACCAGTTGACCAAACGCGTCCGCGAGGCGATCGAGCTTTGTCTCGAGGTGGACGATGCCGGTTTTGAAACTTCCGATTTTGTCGCCGTGCAGCGCATTGCGGTCTGATGCCCAAACTGCGCAAACTCAAGGGCAGGGAGGTTATCAAGATCCTCAAGGATCACGATTTCGAGGTGGTTCGGGTCAAAGGCAGTCATCATTTTCTTCGTCATGCCGACGGTCGTTGCACCGTTGTTCCCGTGCACGCCGGAGAAATCCTCGGCCCCGGCCTACTGCTGCAAATCCTCCGCGATACCGATCTGACCAAGGACGATCTGTAATAGTTCCCCTCATCGGACCACTTTCAACTTTAGCCTTAGGATAAACGGCTAGAATTTCCCGGAGAAATTGTTTCCCGCCGGGTCTCCAGTGGGAAACTTATCTTCGGCTATCTTCTTCCATCGGTGGCCAGCCTTGGTTTCTGTGGCTGGCCAGGCGCCGGACGCACACTCCGATGTCCTCTCCGCCATTGGTGGCCTGCGGTTACTTACCGTCTCAGCACGCGATTTCTCTTTCAAAACTCCTCGGCGAGCCCGGGCCTTGCGCGGTAGGGAGCGAATGCGGGGTCGGCGAGGAGGTAGTTGTAAAGCTCGGGAGGCAAGGAAGCTCTTGCTTTCTGCAGGAACGCAGTGGCTTGTTCGTCTTCGCCAAGTCGCAATCCGAGGTAGGCGGCGGCAAACAGGTCGGCAGGGGCCGCAGCTTCCTGAGGTAACTGCGGCAGGGACCCGTCCTCCATCCCTTGCAACTCGAGGAGGCGCAAGGTCACGTCCACCGCGGCATGAGCGTCGACCGGTTGTAGGCGCAAGCGTGCCGATTTGAGCATTTCTTTGGCCCGGGCGTTGTCTCCGCGCAGGCGCCAGCGCATGGCCAATTCGAAGTAAGGAAACGGATTGGCCGGGTCTGCCGTGATGGCCTCGTGCAGCGAGCGCTCTGCAGCCGGCATGACATCACCGATCGGCGTCCAACCTGCATCTCCCTCTGCCTGGGCTTCAAGAGATGCCCGCAGGGCGAGCGAATCGGAGACCCGCTCTCCTTTGGCCAGAGACATGGCGATGGCCTCTTCGGCCTCTTCAATCTTGCCAGCTTGGAGAGCCGCGAGTCCGAGGAGGTAGTCAAGGGAAGGAATTCGAGGGTTTTCGCTCTGCACGCGGCGCAAGGAGCTAAGCGCGTGCGTGGCCATCCCTCCTCGCAGATCGGAGAGGGCGCGTTCGATGGCTTCTTGCTGAGGACGGGTGATGAGTAGAATGCCCTCAGAGGGTGCTGCATTTCGGGCTGTGGAGACAGGCGGGTTCATGCTTCCGCTTATGGCGGCAGCGGCAAGCCACCAGGCAGTACCCAAGCCGCACGCCATAGAAAAAAATACCCCGGCAAGCACCCAAGGGAGGATTGGTTGCGGACGTTCCACCACAATGGGAGGCGCATCGGTGCCGGAAGCAACCATTCGGGGGGGAGTCGTGGGCGGAGTCGCTCGCTGCGTGTTGGCGCTTCGCGCCCGCCGCACTTCCTCCAATGGTGCCACGGTCATACGAGGTCTACCTTGGAGCGTTGGTTTGAATGAATCGGATCTCAAGGCTGTGGTTTTCGAATCATAATTTCGCCTTTCTACGTACAGGTCGGAAAGGTTGCCGTGGTGAAATTTTCGTCACATGAAGCCAAGAGGCGGGTTCATTTTGCTTGAGGGCATCTAGGGCTGCTGCATAAAGAGGGTCCGTTCGTATGGAGGGAAGTCGTCGAGGTAAGCTCGACATTTAGCCGTTGGCCCGTCGTCCGACTTTGTGCCCTTTTCGACACACGTCACCCTGGCATGCCGCGCTTTACTGGAGCCAATTTCTCAAAACTCCTCGGCGAGCCCAGGCCGTGCGCGGTAGGGGGCGAATGCGCGGTCTGAGAGAAGGAAATAGTAAAGTTCAGGCGACAGGCGCGCGCGCGCGGTTTCGAGCAGGCGGGTGATCAAAGCGTAATCCTCCCGGCGCATGGCGACGTAGGCTGCACCGAGGAGATTGGCGGTACTTTTGTCCGGATCGAGGTCGGTCGGAAGCAGATCAGTCGGCCTTCCCTCAAGCTCGCTGAGCAGCAGGATCGTGTCGATCGTGACCGCCGGATCCACCGGGTGCAGCCTGAGTCGGGCGGAGGCGAGCATGGCCCGCGCGGCTTCATGTTCGCCGCGAGCGCGCATCTGCAGTCCCAGCTGCAACCGCGGGGCCGGATTGGCTTGGTCGGCGACAATGGCTTGGCGCAGGAGGACTTCGGCCCGCTGCACCTGTTCGTCCGCAGCCCCGGGCTTCAAAGTTTGCAACGTCGCATCCAGCGCGTAGACATCGGAAACTTTTTCCCCGGACTGCCGGGCTGCCGCTACTTCAGACGCCGCCGTCTGCAAGTCCCCGCCTTGTAGGGCGGCGATCGCGGTGAGGTAGGACAGCGAACTCAGGCGCGGATTGGTCAGACGCAGGGTGGCAATAATTTGGAAGGCCGCTTCTTCTTGCTTTTGCCGGAGCAGGGTCAGGGCTTGGTTGATCGCTTTTTCCTCCGTCTCGCTGGCCGCGACAAAGGGCTCTGGGGTACTGACCGGAGGCGGTTCCGGCTTGGCCTTGCGCCGGTCGCCGACTACCAGACCAAGGGCGAAGGAGATCGCGACGCAACCGACCGAGATGGCGCGCCAGGCTAATAGACGGGAGCGCTTCTTCGCGGTCTGCGATCCGTTCCGCGTACGATCGGCGGGCTGCCCGGTTGGAGGGAGCGATTTTCGCTCTTGGGCAATTCTGGCCGCGTGGTAGGCGATGTCTTCACCCTCGGGTGGAGGTTCCCAAGCCGGCGCTGGCCGGGTAGGGAGAGAAAGAACGGGCTCTGCTGTCGTTCTGCCGACCTTGTTCGCCGGGAGCCATCCGGCAGGGCGGATGGGCAACGCTGCGGCTGCGGGGGACTGCCCCTGATCATCGCCGGGTTGCGGAGACTGATCGTTTTCTTCGTTCATCGTCCCGGCCTGGTGGGTTGTGGGGTAGGACCCGTCCCTGTGGGTGGGCAGGCTGGGTTCCAATATCCCGGGAAGCGTGGACTTTCAGCCCGGCCGGGGGGCACGGGCGTCTCGCGGCAAAGGTCATTCCATCGCACCACAGGGTGGTGTCATGTCACTTCAAGGCATCAAGGGCAAGCTCGTTGACCGAGATGGGTTGGCGCTGCAGGAGGTTGGAGACGTGCGATTCGCGGTTGAGTGCGGCGCGCTGGTTGCGCAAAAGGGTGGCAATTTCGCCTCTCACCTCGTCAAGCGGCGCAGGGCCTGCCTCGCGCACATCCTGGAGCAGAATAAGATGAAATCCGGCCCGGCCTTCAACCGGAGCGGAAATCCGTCCTTTGGACAGTCCGGTCACGGCGGTGCGGATTTCGGGGGTAATTTCGGCCTCGGCCAGCCAGCCCAGTTCCCCGCCGCGTGCCGCGGAGGCCGTATCGTTGCTGTTGCGCTTGGCTAGGGCGGCGAACTCGCCGGGTTCGTCTTTCAAGGTGTCGGCAATTTCCTGCGCCCGCTTGCGCGCCGCGTTTTTGTCGCCGTCGTCGGCGATGAATATCTGCGAGAGCTGGTAACGGCGGGGCAGCTGCAAACGTTCTTTTTCCGCTGCGTAAACTTTCGCGATTTCCTCCTCGGACGGATAGCCCTCCGGCACCTTGCCCACTTCGGCGAGGTAACTTTCGACCACGTATTGGTCACGGAGTCGGGCCAGACCGGCGACGGTCTGCGGTTTTTTGTCCCACCCGGCCCCGGTAGCGTCTTGCAAGACGGCGTCGTTGACCAAGACCGAGCGGACGAAGCGGGTCAGGGCGTTTTTGTCGCCGGTCAGGGCCGTGCGGTCGGCGGCCGGCAGTGTCTCCAAGTAGGGACGGACTTCGGAGGCTTTGACTTCGCGGTCGCCGATTTTGGCCACCACGGCATCGTCGGCTTGCAAGGGAGAGCCCGGGCCGAAGGCGGCCATGGCTAGGGTGAGAAGGGAGAGCATTGGTGGGTTTTTCATGGGTTGGAAGGTGCCGGGGGCGCCGGGGTAGTAGATGGTGCGCGGGGCAAGCCGGTGGCCCGGACCCGCGTTTCGAGATCCTGCATGATGGTCTGGAGCGCGGCACGGTTGACGCTGATGAAGGGTTCGCGGGACAGCATGGTGCGGCCGAGGCTGTGCGCGGCGTAGCGGTCGAGGATTTCGTCCGCGAGGGTTTTCATCTCGGCCAGCCGCACCTGTTGTTCGGCCACGGCGCGCTCGAGGACGGTGATCCGACCTCTCGCCTTGGCCAGCTCGTGCTCCGATTTGCGGGTTCTTTCGGTCAGGGTGCGGTAATCCTTTTCCCACTTGGCCACTTGCGCGCCGAGCGCGAGGGCTTTGTCTTCAATCTGGGTCATGGCGGCGCGCAGTTCGGCCGTTTGGTTGGCCGCGGTGTTGCGCTCGTCAACCAACTGCGCCTGCACCGCGGCAGTTTCCTTTTTGGCTTTGGCCGCCGCCATTTCCGCCTGCACGGCCGTGCCTTCCATTTCCGCTGTTTTAGCCTGCGCCTCGCGCAATTGGAGCATGGTATTGCGCAGTGCTTCCCTCAACTGGGCTTCGACGGCACCTTCTTCCTCGGCTGCGAGGGGAAAGGGGGAGACGACCAGCAGGAGCAGAAATAAGGCAATGGCACGCATCATAGAGGCTAAAATTTCGCTCCCAGATCAACCTGGAAGATGTTCATGTCATATTGAGGCCCGGCAATGCTTTCCGAGCCATACCAGCGGAGGCCGAGGTAAACCCGCGGTGAGAGGGCGACCCGGCCCGCCAAGGTAAAGCCCTTCATGTTGGTGCCGCCCAGCCCGAAGTCCGAATCGTTGAAGCCGTCGACCACCGCGTCGGAACCGACATAACGGTAGCCGAAGGAGAGCTGCCAGGCACCCAACTTGTCGAGTTCGGCATGGCCGGCTTCGATGTCGACCAGCCACGCATTGGGGTCGCCCTCATAGGTGCCGTCACTCTCCAGATTGTCATCGACGCTGAGGTTGTTCACCGCCACCTCGTTGATCGCCGACGAGTTGAAGGCGAGATTGCTCACGAATTCGCCGATCAGGGAAACGGTGATGGGATCCCAGCCGTCGTAGCTGAGCTTGCCGGTGAAGGCCAAATTTTGGAACGGGGTGGCCAGTCCGAAATACTGGTAATCCATGAGCAGCTCGGACGAACCCGGAGGCGGAACAACGTTACGCAGCGTGCGGTAGGTGTTGCCCTTTTGCGCGAAGGACGGACGGCTGTTGTCGGTATCGCCGGCGTCATCCTCGGAATACTGGGTGTAGGGCGAAGAAAATTTTCCTTCGATATTGTAGAAAGAGTAATAGGCCGCGGCGACCTGTGTGCTCCAATTGCGGGTGATATTGACCTGGGTGCCGCCTTGGATGGCAAAAAGATATTTGTCATAACTCGGATACTTCTCCGCCTGGTTCGAGGAGAAGTTTAGGTCGGTGTTGAAGACCGGGAACGCGCCCGCCACGACCGAGGGAAGAAAGACGTCATTGTAATTGTAGGTCAGGCGCAGGGCCGCACCGTCGAAGCCAAGGTCGTTGTCGAAAATGATCGGGGTGGAAAAGAAAGGATTGTCGAAGCGTCCGACCCAGAGAGTCGCCCCGGCTCCGCCCCCCGGTTGACCCGGGCCGACCATGGAGTAAGGGGCGCCCACGGCAAGCAACCCGGTCTCCGGCCCGCCGCCCCCGATGTCGTAGCGGATGTAGGCGCGGTCGAGCCAGATGGCGTATTTGCTGAATTGGCCGCCTTGGCCTTGATTGGCCAGACCCATCGACTGGTTGGCCGTGACCGGGGAGTTGTTGTCGCCCGTGGCCATGCGGAGGCCGGCGCTGAAGTTGTCACCCAGTTCGATGCCCGTGCCGAGGCGGACGAGCATGCGGTAACGGTTGCGGTTCTGATCGGTGTTCCATTGCGGCGGCGGGCTCAGGGCGAGAGCGGACGGCAAAATGTTGATCGGCGAACCTGTGTTGATCGCATTGAAGTTCACGAAAGCGTTTTGTCCGTCGAAATTGTTCGAAGGATAAAGATCCGCTTCGTAGCGGAAGCGGATTTCACCCTCGGGCTTGAGCTGGGCGAGGAGAGAGGGGAGTCCGGGCGGTGCCCGCTCGGGACCACCGATGGAGACACCTCCGGCGGCCAGCTCCCGGCGGATTTCGGCCACCAGTTGTTCGCGCACGGGGGCGGGAATATGGGTGACACGCATGTCCTCCTCCATTTCGCGCCGTGAGGCGTCGACTGCGCTGGTGCCGGTTTGTTCGGCGAGGGCCTGGTCGGTCATGGTTTGGACCGCGGCAATTTGGGCGATGGCAAACATGTCCGATTCGTTTTGTACTTTCTGGGTCTCGGCTTCGGCTTGAGCTTGGGTCACCATGCTGCGGGCGTCACCGGCCGTGAGCACGCCGCGTTCGACCAACTTGTTGATTAAGTTGACCACCACATTGCCGGTCGGCGTCGCGGCGAGGCTCTGGCTGGTCGCCGTTGCTTCCGCCGGGGCCGCGGCGGAAGCGGCTTCGTTTCCGGTTGGAGCGGCCAATGGGGCGGCGTCTTCCTTGGCATAAGGCTCGACGGTCCAAGTCGGCAATGCGGGTTCGACCACCGCGGTTCCGCTGGAAGTTTCGACGGCCACGGCGGCCATTTCGACCACGGTTGCCTCCAAAATTTCCGCCGAGGGCGCTGCCGCAGCCACGGGCTCTTCGGCAGTGGCGGCGGTCTCCGCCGCCGGCTTCATCGGGGCCGCGGTAAGCACGGCCTCGGCAGGCGCGGCGGTTTCAACCGGTGCGGCTGGTTCGGCGGCACGGCACCAAGTTCCCGCGAGGACGAGGGCGGCCAGGATGGTCTGGAAAATGAGGCGGTTCACGGTCGGGAGGTATTGATCCGCATGACGATCGGCATGGGCATATCATCCGGTGGAGGATCGGGCAATTGGGCGCCATTGAGAATTTCCGATTCAAGGGCACGGTCAGTCGCCGGATCCCCCGAGGATCCCTCGATGGAGGCACGGGTCACCCGCCCGGTGCGATCGACCCAGATACGCGCTTTGACCGACATGCGTGAGGTGCGGGTCAGCTTATGATTGCGCACCGCGGCCGAGACGGCGTTCTGCACTCTCCCGGCATACCAGCCGAAGCGTGTGCCGGCTCCGCCGCCCTGGCCGCGGCTGCCGATCAGGCCACCGCCGCCTTTGCCAACGAGGCCGAAGCCGTCCGGGGGGCCGTCGCCCTGGATATTGGATCCCATCGGCTCGGGGGCATCGGGTGCCGCCTCCGGTTCGGGCGGCGCATCCGGGGCCGCCTCTTCGACAAATTCGGGGGCATCGGGCGGGGGTTCGGCCTGATCGGGCGGCGGTGGCGGAGGAGTGGGCGGTGGTGGGGGCGGGGGTGGCGGCAGCACCGGCATGATATTGACCACGCTGGAGGTTTTCTTCTGCGGTTTGCCTTCGCCGCCGAGGAAATAAAAAGCGCCTCCGCCGACAAGGAGCAGTGCGGCCCCGAGGCCGACGATCAGGAAGGCGGGCGACTTTTTGCTTCCGGTCTCGCGGGAGCCGGAGGTTGGAGGCAAACCGGGCATGGTCTATTTGTCCGGAGCGACCGTGGCCAGGCCGACTTGGGTGATGCCGAGGCGTCCGCAGACGTCGATCACGTTCATGACCACTTCGTATTGGGTCTGGCGGTCGCCGCGCACCACCACGGGGAAATCCGGCACGCTCGCCTTGTGCGCTTTGAGCCGTGCCTCCAGCTCGGCCAAATTTACCGGCACGGTGTCGAGGGCGATTTGGCCTTGGTTGTTGACCGTGATGGCCCGGCTCTTTGGACCGCTCAGGTCGGCGGGTTTGCTCGAGGATTTCGGCAGATCCACCTTCATGCCCTGCACTCCGGCCGTGGTCATGATGATAAAAATGAGGAGCAGCACGAGGTAGAGGTCTACCATCGGCGTCACGTTGATATCGTCGAAAGATTTGTCGTCTCCAGCGTCCATGGTCAGTTCAAGTTGGCCGCGACGGGCTGGTTGGCGGGCGGGGCGAAGCGCGGGGGCAGACCCTCTCCGGGGGGCGGATAGGCCTCGGCCATTTTGGTGACAAACTCGTCGATGAAAACCTGCATCGAGGCGATGACGTCTTTGATCCGCGAGCTGAGCACGCTATACATGAAGAGGGCGGGGATGGCCACGAAGAGGCCCACCGTGGTGGCGAGCAGGGCGCTGGCGATGCCCGGCGCGATCGAGTTGACGTCCACTTCGCCCGACTTGGCGATGATGGCGAAGGTGATCATGACGCCGACCACCGTGCCGAGCAGACCGACATAGGGGCCGCCGGCGATGCTCGTGGTGAGAATGACCAGGCCTTTGTTCAGCTGCTGCCGCTCCCGCACCAGGCCGGCATCGAGGGAGGCACGGATGGCTTGAATGGAGCGGAGGGAAAGCCCGAGGTGGCGGTCGGGGTTTGAGATACGGTGGCGGATTTCCTTAATCCCGAGGTGATACAAATGGTAACAAGGCGAATCGAGCATTCTCCGGACGCCCTCTTGCTGTTTGGTGGCCCCCTTGGCCTCCATGGCTTCCAAGCGAAGGCTGGTCAGCGAGTCGGGGTCGTCACCATCGAGCACGGTGAGGTCGCCCGAGACTTCGCCCCACTGCTTAAGAAACTCGCGGTCGCCCTTCATTAAGGCATGCAAGCGCACGAATTTACTCACCGCCACGGACCACCCGAGGATCATCATGATCACGCAAACCACTACGGCGATCCAGCCGTCGAACATCATGGCCTTGGCGATGTCGCCGAAGAGCATGACGTGTTCGAGCGCGCCCCCGTGACCGCCCCCGGCGGCGCCGCCGCCTTCCCGTTCGGCGAAGCTCAAGAGCTTGCTGGCGACCTCGCTGCCCGATTGGTTGACACTCAGGAGGCGCAAATCCGCCGCGGAAAGGGCCATGCTATAAGCCTGCAACTCGTCGAATTCTCCGAGGAAACGGCCTTCGGTCGAAACCGCTGGATCGGGCCCGCCGAGGAACATCGGACCGTCGCCGGCCGGCAGCGGTGCGGCCACCGCACTGACCTCGCGTCCGTCGAGGTAGAGGGCCATTTTACCACCGGTTGCGCTGACCGCAATTTGGCGCCAAGTCGCGGCGGACAAGGTTTCCGCGGCCACGGCACGCGGTTGGCCGTCGACCTCGAGAAAAGGTGCGCCGCCTGCCGCGAGGCCGAGGCGGAAATTGCCTGCCCCGGGGCGGCTGAAAAGAATGGCTTCGTTGGCCGTGGCGATCGGCTTGACCCAGAAAATGAGCGTGAGGTTGCCGTCCGCACTCCAAGCATTGGCTTCCGAACCGGGAATGGACACCGGGTCGCGTCCGACCAAGCGCAAGCCGTCGGCCACGAGGGTGCCTTCGGAAATGCTCCCGGCACTGCCGGCATGCGAGGCGTTGGCCGTGGCATCTTGGGGCGGGGTGCCGCGTTCGTTGAGGTGGTAAACAAAGGCGGTGTTTTCGGGGTAGGTTTTGGCTTGGTCGGGTGCGCCCTCGGGCTCGGGCGCGGCATTGCCGTAGTAGAGGTAGAATTCGGTGGAGCCCGCTTCTCCAACCGCCGAGACCTTGACCCAAGCGAAACCTTCCGCCATGAGCGGGTCGAATTTTTCGAGGTGGAAGGGCAGGACTTGTCCGTCGGCGGTGACGAAGCGCAGGTCGCTGCCGTTGGGTTGCACCAGTTCGAAAGGCAGGTTGCCCGGATGCAGGCGGACGAGAAGGACATTTTCGCCCGTCTCCCCTTGGATTTCGGCTCCCTCGGCCGCGGGGTTGAGGGTGAATTTGGTCCGTCCGGTCCATTCTTCCTTCCACCAATCGGGTGCGGCGGCCGAGACGGTGGCGGCAAGGGCCAACCCGGCGAGAAGGAGAGCAAGGAAGCGGGTGATCAAGGAGTACGGTTTCATCTTAAAATTCGGCCCAAACGCGGAAGACGAGCATCGGGCTGCCGGCTGGGCGGTAGCTATCCGCCTCGGTCGAACCTTGCGAGATTTGCGGGACTCCGACGTAGACCGCGCCATTGAGCCAGTCCATGACCTTGGCCAGCGCCCCGAAGCCGACGCTGAGCAGGTTGAAGTTGGTGGTCTGTTCGGGCAAGGGGTCGTTGATGAAGACGGAACCGGCATCGAGGAAGCCGAGGAGGCGGAATTCGTGGCGGTCGCTTTTCGTCCACCAGCGCAGGAGCGAAGGGGAGCGGACTTCCAATGTGCCGGCGATGGCACTGTCTCCCACCGCTTGGGACTCGAGGTAGCCGCGCACCGTGGTGAGGCCGCCGACCGAAAATTGCTCGCTGTCGACCAGGGGGTTGTCGGTGGCCTGGCCTTGGAGCAGCGCTTTGACCTGGAAGTCCTGCCAGAGGTCGTGCTCGTAGCTGGTCAGGCCGCGGAAGTAAAAATAGTTGCCGTTGGCCGCGTAGCGCCGGTTGTCGAATTCAACCTCCCCGCTGCCCATCCCGCGGAAATGCCAGTTGAAGGACCCGTCGAATTGGAAGCGGTAGTCTTTGCCCATCCAGAAGCCATTGTAGCTGAGCAGGAAGGGGTAATAAGTGACCGGCGAGGAATCGATCAACACGTTGTTGACGGACAGCGACTGCTCGAAATTCTTGTAATCCATCCCGAAGGTGAGGTTGTGGAACATGCCGGTGTGGCGGGTGGGCAACTCGGCGATGAGGCGTCCGCCGTAGATCTCGCCG
>Ga0247842_10001405_pt1 | contig 40464 bp, 32 predicted proteins | sample LaCruzMarch2015__3_FD_192411 | JGI IMG/M metagenome (GOLD analysis project Ga0247842, IMG submission 192411) | Freshwater microbial communities from meromictic Lake La Cruz, Castile-La Mancha, Spain - LaCruzMarch2015_19m | ecosystem: Environmental > Aquatic > Freshwater > Lake | place: Spain...
CCGTGGTCGGCGGCGCCCCCTGCACGCAGCGCTGGGCCGACCAGATCGGCGCCGACGCCTACGCCGAGGACGCCAGCGACGGGGTCAAGAAGATCGACGCGCTGCTGGGCAAGTAGGCCGCCGGCACGCGCGCGAGACCGCGCCCCGGAGGCCTCTGGGCGGGCGGCGCGCTTGCGTCGCCCGCCGCCCGGGGAGCAGCGGACCCTTGACTTCGACGGCCCGCTCGTACTAAATGGCGTTCAAGTAATGCGTCCGATGGACGCGTCGTCGAACAGGGGGGTTATTGTGGCTGAACAGGAGTCCGCTTCACCGCCAGTCCAGCAGATTGACGAGGATACCAAGAGGCTCCACGAGATGGGCTACGCCCAGGAGCTCAATCGGAGTATGAGCAAGTTCTCGAACTTCGCCATCTCCTTCACCATCATCTCGATCCTGTCCGGGTGCTTGACCCTGTACGGCTACGGCCTGCTGCACGGCGGCCCGCCGGTCATGCTCTGGGGCTGGCTCATCGTCGGCACGCTGGTGATCTTCGCCGGCCTGTCGATGGCCGAGATCTGCTCGGCCTTCCCGACCGCCGGCGGCCTGTACTACTGGGCGGCCAAGCTCGCGCCCGGTAAGAGCGCCCCGATCTGGTCGTGGTTCACCGGCTGGTTCAACCTGCTGGGGCAGGTCGCGGTCACGGCCGGCATCTCGTTCGGCTGCGCCTTCTCGTGCTCGGCCTTCCTCTGGATGTACACCGGCAATGACTACTGGCTGTCGCCCGGGCACACGATCGCTATCCTCGCCGTCATCCTCTTCGCTCAGGGCCTGCTGAACACCTTCGGCATCCGCCTGGTGGCCCTCCTCAACGACGTCTCCGTGTACTGGCACCTCATCGGCGTGGCGATCATCTTCATCGTCCTCTTCTGGGCGCCCTCATCGGGGAGTCACCAGTCCCTCGGGTTCCTCTTCGGCGGCGAAGGGTGGAACGCGTTCAAGGGGCTCTCGGGATTCTCGATCCCGTTCTACGTGTTCCTCATCGGCCTGCTGAACGCGCAGTACACGTTCACCGGGTACGACGCGTCGGCCCACGTCACCGAGGAGACTGTCCAGGCGAACATCAATGGGGCCAAGGGCATCGTCAACTCCATCTGGATCTCCATGATCGCCGGCTTCATCCTTCTCTTCGCCGTGAGCTACGCGATCCCGCACGTCTTCCCCGTCACCATCGGTGGCGTGGAGTACGCGGACTATGCGGGCATCGCCACCGCCGTGGTCCCGTGGGCGACCGTCTTCGAGTTCTCCGCCGGCCATACTGTCGGTCTGCTGCTCGTCCTCGTCGTCATCGTCGCGCAGTTCTTCTGCGGCATGTCGTCGGTCACGGCGAACTCGCGCATGCTTTACGCGTTCGCACGCGACGGCGCCGTGCCCTTCTCGGACTTCTGGCACCACGTCAGCAAGCGCGTCCGCGTGCCCATCCGCTCCGCCTGGTTCGGCGCCATCGGGGCCTTCATCCTGGCCGTCCCCTACCTCTGGAACGTCACCGCCTACTACGCCGTGACCTCCATCGCGGTCATCGGCCTCTACATCGCCTACCTGACGCCTGTGTTCCTGCGCCGCATCAACCCGAAGGCCTTCAAACCCGGTCCCTGGGTGCTGGGCAAGTACGGCGTGGTGGTCGGCTGGATCGCGGTCATCTGGGTCATCTTCATCGTCATCCTGTTGATGTTGCCCCAAGCCAGCCCGATCACGGTCAAGACCTTCAACTACGCGCCGATAGCGGTGGCCGTCGTCGTGGGCGTCCCCGGGATCTGGTATCTGGTTTCGGCCCGCAAGTGGTTCAAGGGCCCGAAGATCCAGGGTTCCGCGGCCGAGCTCGCCGAGATCGAGCGCGACCTCAGCATCTGAGCTCAACGCACAGTCCAGCGTCAAGAAGGCGCGGCGGGCATTGCCCGCCGCGCCTTTTCTTGTGCCCGGCCGCGCGCCTCGCCTCGCCTTGGCGCGGCCCTCGCCCACGCCGGCGCGCCCGTTCGCGCGGCCGGGTCGAGGCGCGTGACCGCTCCCCGGTAGAAAGCACGAGCTGAGCGCTAGACACGTAGGCGAACGTGAACTAACATGCTCAGCAGGTGTCAAAGGAGCGAAACTGTTCGTTTCAGTGCTCGTTTGTGAGCTTGTCAAGAGGAAGACCGCCTGCCGAGGCTCGCCGATCGGCTCGGCTCAAATCCACGCCCGCAGCGCCACGTTCACGCCATCGATCAGCTAGGGGGAGACATGCAAGACCGCAATCTCTTGGAAGACCTTGTCGCAGTCAGCCCAGGAATGGAGATCTGGTGGGATTCCTCCCCGGTCATCTTCGGCAACTGGTGCGAGAAGATGCTCGCCAAGGCCGACGCCGGCGATCAGGACAACCTCAAGCGCCAGTTCAAGCGCATGTACGACACGGACGCCCCGGCGGGGCAGCTGTTCCGCGGCGTCACCACCAACCCGCCCCTCTCGCTGGCAGCCATCAAGGACGACCCGGCGCGCTGGCAGAAAGTCGCGGCGCAGATCCTCGCGGAGAACGACGGCCTCGACACCGAGGGCCTCTTCTGGCTCCTCTACAAGCAGGTCGTCAAGCAGGGCTCCGACATGTTCCTGCCGCTGTTCGAAGCGTCGGGGTACAAGGAGGGCTTCCTCTCCGGTCAGGTCGACCCGCGCAGCGCCTTCGACGCGGACGCGATGCTCAAGCAGGCCCTCGACATCCACACCATCAACCCCAACGTGATGATCAAGGTGCCCGGCACCGCCGAGGGCTACGGGATCATCGAGGAGCTCACCTCCCGCGGCATCGCCACCAACAACACCCTCACCTTCGTCCTGCCCCAGCTCATGGACTGCGCGAAGTCCGTGAACAGGGGGCTCGAGAAGGCCAAGGCCAACGGCGTCGACCTTTCGAAGTGGCGCTCGGTGATCACTCATATGGAGGCTCGCTACGGCGATCTCGGGGGTCTGCGCGAGGCCGGCGCGGAGAAGGGCATCGAGATCACCGAGGGCGACGTGCGCCTGGCCGAACTGGCCATCTTCAAGAAGGCCTATCGCCTGGTCAGAGACGGCGACTATCACAGCAAGATGCTCTCCTGCTCCCTGCGCCTGGGCCCGACGGTCGATGGCAAGCAGAGGATCTGGCACCTCGAGGAGAAGGCCGGCGCCGACATCGTCGTCACCTGCCCGCCGTCGCTCATCGACGAGTGCATCAACTTCCCGAATCCCGAGGACATCAAGTTCCAGGAGGATCGCATCGACGTCGATCCGCCCAAGGAAGTCATGGACAAGCTGATGCAGATCCCGTACTTCGCGCGCGCCTACGACGAGGATGGCTACACCCGCGCCGAGTACAACACGCATCCGGCGCTGGTGAAGACCGCCGAGGCCTTCTCGAAGGCCACCAACGAAATGGTCGCGTTCGCGGGCAGCTGCCTCGCGGACGGCGGGCCCCGCTGACGAAAGGACACTGAGCATGGCAGGCGTCAAAGACAAGATCGTGCCGTGGGTGTGGACCGCCCCGGAGTACAACACCGGCATCCTCGACAAGGCATGGGCGCAGCCCGAGTGCGGCCGCATGATGCTGAACGAGAACCCCGTCCCGCCGTCAGACGCGGTCGTCCAGGCGATCACCGACATCGCCAGGAAGGGCAACCGCTACCCGGACCGCGCCTACCGGCTGCGTGAGAAGCTGGGCAAGCTGCACGGCGTGGCGGCGGAGAACATCGCCCTGGCCAACGGGTCGTCCGAGACCATCGACGCGATGATGCGCATCTTCCTGCACCAGGGCGACGAGTTCCTGTGCTCCATCCCGACGTTCGAGATGTTCCCGTCGCGAGCCGGCCTCTGCAACGCGACGACGGTCCAGGTCCCGCTGCGCGAGGAGGACCTGCAGTACGACGTGCAGGGCATGCTCGACGCCGTCACCGACAAGACCAAGCTCATCCTGATCATCAACCCGAACAACCCGACGGGCATCTTCATCGACGACGCGGACCTGATCAAGTTCTGCGAGCTCGGTATCCCGCTCTGCGTCGATGAGGCCTACCTCGACTACCACCCGCAGGTCGAGGCCAAGATCGACCTCGTCAGGAAGTACCCGCACGTGTTCCTCTCGCACACGTTCTCGAAGGCGTTTGGCCTGGCCGGCGTGCGCTTCGGCTACGTCGTCGCCGACCCGACGCTCGTCGAGGCCTTCAACCTCATGTACCTGCCCTGGAACCTCAGCCTCATGGCCATGGCGGCCGCCGAGACCATCCTCGACACCGGGGAAGTCAAGGAGAAGGTCAAGTACAACAACGACTGGATGGCCACGTTCGTCAAGGAGCTGGAAGCCGTCGGCCTCAAGCCGTTCCCTCCCCACGGCAACTACATGCTCGTGGACGCCTCGGTGACGGGCAAGACGACCGAAGAGATCGTCCAGGCGGGCATGGACGTGCAGAAGCTCTTCCTGAAGACGATCAAGCCCATCAACGGCAAGGACGGCTACTTCCGCGTCACGCCGGGCACCCCCGAGGAGAGCGCGCGCTTCGTGACGTTCGTGAGGGACTACTTCGGCGACAAGTAAGCGTCTCGACGCACACCCTTCGCCCGTCTGCAGCCTCCGCCCTCCCGTCTTCACCGGAGGGCGGAGGCTGACGGGCTTCCGCCCCCGAACGAAAGGATCCAGGTGAGCCCAGTGGCGAGCGCACAGACCCTCGAAGAGCGCTGCATCGACACCCTCCGCTTTCTCGCCGTCGATGGCGTGCAGAAAGCCAAGTCCGGCCACCCCGGCATGCCCATGGGCGCCGCAGCCGTGGCGCACACCCTGTTCACGCGTCACCTGCGCTTCGACCCGGCCGCTCCGGCCTGGCCCGATCGCGACCGCTTCGTGCTCTCGGCGGGCCATGCGAGCATGCTGCTCTACTCCCTGCTTCATCTCACCGGCTACGACCTGACCCTCGACGACCTGCGCGCCTTCCGCCAGTGGGGCAGCAGGACGCCCGGTCATCCCGAGTACGGCCACACTGCTGGCGTCGAGACCACCACCGGCCCGCTCGGCCAGGGCTTCGCCAACGCCGTCGGCATGGCCGTCGCCGAGCGCTTCCTGGGCGCCACCTTCAACGGCGACGGCCCGGCGGTGATGGACCACTTCACCTATGCCCTCGCCGGCGACGGCGACATGATGGAGGGCATCAGCGGCGAGGCCGCCTCGTTCGCCGGTCACCAGAAGCTCGGCAAGCTCGTCGTCCTCTACGACGACAACCACATCACCATCGACGGCCCCACCGACCTCGCCTTCACCGAAGACGTCTGCGCGCGCTTCGAGGCCTATCACTGGCACGTGCAGAAGGTCGCCGACGGCAACGATGTCGAGGCCATCGACGCGGCCATCGCCGCCGCCAAGGCGGAGACCGGACGGCCGTCGCTGATCGCCGTGCGCACGCACATCGGCTGCGGCTCGCCGAACAAGCAGGACACCTCGGGGGCGCACGGCGCGCCGCTGGGCGTCGATGAGGTCAAGCTGACCAAGGAGGCCTGCGACTGGCCGCTCGAGCCGGCCTTCTTCGTGGCCGACGACGTGAAGGCTTTCTTCGAGGAGGCCGGGAAGCGCGGCGCAGCCGCGCACGCTGCGTGGCGCGGACGCTTCGTCGCGTGGAGCGCGGCCGACGCCGCCCGCGCCGCGTCCTGGGACGCCGCCTGGAGCCGCAAGCTCCCGGCCGGCTGGGACGCCGATCTGCCGGTGTTCAAGCCTGAGGACGGCGCCGTGGCCACGCGGTCCGCCTCGGGCAAGGCTATCAACGCCCTGGCGCCGCACCTGCCCACGCTGATCGGCGGCTCCGCCGACCTGGCGCCCTCCAACAACACCTGGATCAAGGACGCGCCCGCCCAGCAGGCGGACACGCCCGAGGGCCGCAACTTCCACTTCGGCGTGCGCGAGCTCGCCATGGCGGCCATGGGCAACGGCTTCGCGGTGCATGGCGGCGTGCGCCCCTACGTGGCCACGTTCTTCGTGTTCGTCGACTACATGCGCCCCGCCATGCGGCTCGCGGCGCTGATGGGGCTCCCCGTGACCTACGTGCTCACCCACGACAGCATCGGCGTGGGCGAAGACGGCCCCACCCACCAGCCGGTCGAGCACCTCGCCATGCTGCGCGCCACGCCGAATTTCATCGAATTGCGCCCTGCCGACGCCAACGAGACGATCGAGGCCTGGAAGATCGCCCTGCAGACCGACGACGCCCCCGTGGGGCTCATGCTGACGCGCCAGAACCTGCCCACCATCGACCGCGGCAAGTACGCGGCGGCGAGCAACATCGCCCAGGGCGCCTACGTGCTGGCCGACGCCTCCGAGGGCGGCGCCCCAGACGTGATCCTCATGGCCAGCGGCAGCGAGGTGGCCCTGGTGCTCGAGGCGCACGAGCGCCTCGTGGCCGAGGGCGTGCGCTCGCGGGTGGTCAACATGGCGTCGTGGCAGCTGTTCCGCCGGCAGAACGCGGACTATCGCGAAGACGTGCTGCCGCTCTCGTGCAGCCGCCGGCTGGCGGTCGAGGCCGGCGTCACCATGGGCTGGGAGCGCTGGGTCGGCGACGGCGGCCAGATCATCGGCCTCGACCGCTTCGGCGCCTCGGCCCCGGCCGGGACCCTGTTCGAGCAGTTCGGCTTCACCATCGACAACGTCTACGCGCGCGCCAAGGCCCTGCTGGACTACGCCACCGAGTAGGAGGCGCGCTTTCTCGTCGGCACGGAGGGGTCCGGCCGGAGACGGCCGGATCCCTCCTGGGGCGCAGGAGGCGTGCGTCGCTGTCCGCCTCACAGCGGGGCGCCGCCAAGCGGCGCCCCGCGGCGTTTGTCGGCCCGTTCGACCGCCAGGTGCTAGGATGTGCCCTCACCCGCTTCCGAGGAGTCAGCGATGGCGTCGAAGACCACGAGAAGAAGAAACACCGCCCCCGGGTGGAAGAAGTTCGCCGTCGTCATGTCCGCACCCGTCGCCGTGACCGTCGCGATATCCCTGCTCGATGCCTCCAGCTGGAGCTTCTTGCCTTTCGTCGCGCTCATCGCGGCGGTGGCCGCCGCCGCGGTCTGGCTCACGGCCAAGCTGCTGGGCGTCCACCTGAGCCTGGGCAGCTGGGACTAGACTAGTGCCGGCGAGCTGACGTGGGGGCGCCGCCAAGCGGCGCCGCGGCCGCCGGAGCCGCCGGGGCCGTCGGGGCCGCCCGCGAAAGGCCTGCCGCGCCACACGTCGCTGGAGGGTGACGGCGCTCACCGCGCCACCTGCGGTCGTTCGCGTCGAGACCCCCTTGACAAGCGGTTTCGAGATTCTATGATGTGATCATCTCTGACCGATTATGCCCGACTATGATCGATCAGTCACGGTCGCAAGGCTGCGAGGAGAGCCCGTTGCCCGTTTCTCACGCTCCGGAGATGATCCCCGCCGAGAGGCGCGCGCGCATCGTCGATGCCCTCGAAGCTCAGCGCGTCGTGAAGGTCGCCACGCTGAGCGAGGCTCTCGGCGTCTCGGAGATAACCATTCGTCGCGACCTGGACATCCTTGAGCGGGAGGGCTTGCTCGCGCGTTCCTATGGCGGCGCCGTACTGAGGAAGCGCTCGACCGACGACTCATGCCGCGAAGGCGCCGAGGTGCAGCAGGCGGCGGAGAAGGCGCGCCTCGCCAAGGCTGCCGCCGCCATGATCGAGCCGCGCGACACTGTGTTCCTGGGCTCGGGCACGACCGTGGCGCACATTCTGCGCTACGTCGACCCGGAGCTCGAGGCACGCGTCGTCACTCCCAGCCTGGCGGCGGCGGCGGAGACCCAGGGCCTGCGCCTCGAGATCGTCTTCCTGGGCGGTCTCTACCGCCCTCACCTGAACGCGGTCGAAGGCGCATGGCCGCTCGACATGATCGGGCACTTTCACGCCGACAAGGCGTTCCTCGGAGCCGACGGCCTGGACTCGAAGGCGGGCCTCACGACGCCGAGCCTCGCGGTGGCCGCGATCGAGCTCGCCATGATCCGCCGTACGCGCGGCGAGGTCGTGGTGCTGGCCGACAACCACAAGATCGGGCTCGTTTGCCCGGTGGTCATCTGCCCTCTCGACCAGATCGACGTGGTGCTGGTCGACGCCGGCGTCGATGGGGAGGTCCGCAGGGAGATCCAGCGCGCGGGACCGCGTTGTGAGGCGGTCTGAGGATGCCTTCACTGCCCGCCGGCCACCGCCGCAGGCGACTTCTCGACTGCTGTGAATTTGAATGAGACGACACGGGAGCAGCACATGACCGACGAAGAACTGCAGCCCATCGACGAAGAGATCGGCATGGGCACGGTAGACAAGGAGCAGGCCAAGGTCTTTCAGGAAGAGGCCGTGCGGGTCGTCGATGCAGGCAAACAGAAGGGCGTCACGCTGCGCATCATCGGCGCCCTGGCCTTCCACAATCACTGCCCCGAGTTCGGGTACTTCCAGGAGAAGCTGAACCGCGTGTACACCGACATCGACTTCGCCGGCTACGCCAAACAGTCAAAGCCGATCCGCGACCTCTTCAAGTCGATCGGCTACGACGAGGACGTGGAGATCAACGCCTTTCACGCCGAGGGCGGCCGCCTCATCTTCAACAACCCCGGCATCCCCCTGCACGTCGACGTGTTCATGGACAAGCTCGACTTCTGCCATCCCATCTACTGGAAAGGCCGCCTCGAAGTCGACGATCCCACGATCCCGCTCGCGGAGCTCATGCTCGAGAAGATGCAGATCGTCAAGATCAACGAGAAGGACATCATCGACACCATCATGCTGCTGCGCGAGCACCAGGTCGAGGCGAGCGACGAGGAGCGCATCAACTCCGCCCACGTGGCCAGGTTGTGCGCCGCGGAGTGGGGCCTCTGGCGCACCACGACGATGAACCTCGACAAGGTGCGCGACTACCTCCCCCACCTCGACCTGACGGAAGAGGACAAGAGCATCGTCACGCGGCGCATCGCCGAGCTCCGCACGGCCATGGACGACTACCCGAAGGGCGCCAGGTGGAAGCTCCGCGCCAGGGTCGGTGACAAAGTGAGGTGGTACAAGACCATCGATTAGCCACCGAAGATGCGCTAACGTGGGGGCGCCGGAGGCGCTCCGCACACGAGACGACGCAGTGCAGGCAAGGTGCGGGCGCCACAGGCTCCCCGCACACGGACCTCAGGACAGGTGAGCGCACGATGGCATTCTGGAAGAAGAAGGACGACGCCGGAACGAAGGCGACGCGGGTGTTCTTCGCCACCGATATCCACGGGTCCGAGAGGACCTTCCGCAAGTTTCTGAACGGCGCCAAGTTCTACAAGGTCGACCACATCATCATGGGCGGCGACATCACGGGCAAGTTCCTCGTGCCGATCGTCCACGAACACGACAGCCACTATCGGGTCACTCTGCAGGGCACGACCGAGTCCATCGAGGGCGACTCGGCCCTGCAGGCGGTCAAGGAGCGCATCGAGACTCTGGGCTTCTACCACGTGACGCTCGAAGAAGACGCGCTGCACGCCATGCAGGAGAACCCGGGAGAGATCGACACCCTGTTCCGGCGGCTCGGCCGCGAGCGCCTCGAGCGCTGGATCGCGCTGGCCGACGAGCGGCTCGCCGGCACGACCGTCAAATGGTATGTGACAGGGGGCAACGACGACCCTATGGACGTGCTGAGCGTGCTGGAGAACATCGAGAGCGACCATGTCATCAACTGCGAGGGCAGGGTCGTCATGATGGACGACCTGTATCCGATGGCCAACTGCGGATACAGCAACCCCACTCCGTGGGACACCCCACGGGAGGTCGAGGAGGAGGTGCTGGAGGAACACCTGGAACAAGCAGTGCAGGGCATCGACGACTTCACGAGCGCGATCTTCAATTTCCACGTGCCGCCCTACGATTGCACTCTGGACGACTGCCCCAAGCTGGACTGGTCCACCGATCCGCCCACGCCGATCGTGACCGGCGGAGTGGCGCAGTCCGCGCCGGCCGGTAGCACGGCGGTGCGCAAGATCGTGGAGAAGTACCAGCCGATGCTCATGCTCACCGGGCACATCCACGAATCACGGGGCTTGGTCAAGGTCGGCAAGACGACGGTGATCAACCCCGGCAGCGAGTACGGCGAGGGCATCCTCAGGGGGTGCATCGTCAACCTTCAGCCGGGCAAAGTCGTCGGCTATCAGATGACGTCGGGGTGACGCCGGCCGCGTGCCGGCATCAGGTGTGTGTGGTCCATTTCACTACGTGATACGGGGGGTAGAGATGGCAACAGCAGCAGCAAGACCTGAGGTCTTCAGTCGCAAGGCCTCGGGGCTGTCCAGGGTGATGTCGCCCTGGTCGGCGTTCATGTACAACTTCCTCACCATGGGAGTCATCTTCCCGTGGACGTTCGTGTGGGCGCCGGCGGCGTTCCCCGGCGTCTCCGTGTGGAAGGCGTGTCTTTTCGCGATCCTTCTGGAGCTGCCGATCGCGCTGGCCTACGTGTGGATGGCCACCGCCATGCCGCGCAGCGGCGGCGACTATGTGTTCCAGAGCCGCGTGCTCGGCGGCGCCGTCGGGTTCCCGGTCGTGATGAGCGGGTTCGTGATCTGGATCCTGCAGTGGGTCGCGCTCGCCGGCTGGCTCCTCGCCACCCTCGGCGTGGCGCCGCTGTTCATGGGCCTCGGCGTCTACTACGACAGCAAGAGTCTCATCGACGCCGCCGTCTGGGCGCAGTCGGCGCAGGGCCACGTCATCATCAGCATCATCGGCGCAGCGGCGATGGCGGCGCTGCTGGTGGCCGGCTTCAAGCACTACGTGCGCCTGCAGTACTTCATGTTCGCCGCGACCGCCATCCTGGTGGTCATCCTGCTGGTGCAGTTCCTGCGCACCTCGCCCGCGCAGTTCGCGGCGGCCATCAACCACTTCTCCGGCGTCGTCGATGGCCGCACGGATTACTACCACTGGGTGCAGAAGGACGTCGCCGACGCCGGCGTCAACCTCCTGCCCAAGTTCGCCCTCGGGGCCACGCTGCTCGCCATGCCGATCGTCTGGACGAGCCTGCAGTGGGCCACGTACAGCGTGGAGCAGGGCGGCGAGATCAAGGGCGCCCGCGTCTTCAAGAACCAGATGTTCATCATCGTCGGTTCAATGGTCGCCATGGGCGTTTGCCTCTCCGCCCTCGCGTGGGCCGAGGAGCGGGCCGTGGGCACCGCCTTCTTCAATGCCGTGTCTCACTCGTATTACTACGTGGTGAGCGCCTCCGGCGACGGGATAGGCAGCGTCCTTCCCTTCCCCGGCATGTTCGCCATCGTGATCTCGCCCAACCCGATCATCACGATCCTCGTGGCGCTCTGCTTCATCCTCGCGTCGCTGCAGATCACCTGTAACTGCTACATCGGGATGACGCGCGTCATGGTGGGCATGTCGCTCGACCGCACGCTACCCGCGTGGTTCTCCAAGGTCAGCCCGCGCTATCGCTCGCCGATGAACGCGCACCTCATCTACTTCCTGCTGGGCTGCGTGTGCATCTACGGCTACAACTACTGGGCCAGCTGGTACAACCTGACCCTCGGCGTGACGTTCGCCTGCGGCTACGTCTTCACGGTCAGTTGCCTCGCGGCCGCGCTGATGCCGTTTCGCGCCAAGGCGCTCTACGAGGCCTCGCCGGGCGCCAAGTACACCCTCGGCGGCTTCCCGCTCGTCTCGATCTTCGGCATCATCGGCTTCGTCTTCGGCCTGGCCGCGCTGATCATGTTCCTCACCGAAGCGGGCTACGGCCTCAAGGGCACGACCCCGTACATCGTCGTCGCGGCCGTCTTCCTGGTCTGCTTCGTCGGCTACTGGATCGGGCGGCAGTACAACAAGGGCAGGGGCATCGACGTGTCCTACGCCTTCCTCGAGGTGCCGCCGGAGTGACGCGCCGGCACATGTAGACGCACTGCCGGAACGCCGGGCGCTTGTGCCCGGCGTTCCGGCGTCCGAGGCGCCGCGAAGACCAGCCGCGATGGTCGGATCTGTGCGGCCGTGCTTGACACCCCGCGACCCCAGCCTATGATGTGTGCGACTGTGTTCGGTCTTACCGAACAGCAAGCCGCGAGGGCTGGGGAGGCCGATGCCATCACAGGGAGCACCTGAGGTCCATGAGATGATCCCGGCCGAACGCCGCGCGCGCATCGTCGAGCTCCTTGAAGAGCGGCGCGCCGTCCGTGTCTCGGTGCTCAGCGAGGACCTCGGCGTCTCCGAGATGACCATCCGCCGCGACCTCGAACGCCTGGAACAGGAGGGGCTGCTGTCGCGCACGCACGGCGGCGCCATCCTCAAGCGGCGCATGATCGAGGAGCCGCTCTACGTCAACAACGTCCGCGCTCACTCCGAGGAGAAGCGCCGTATCGCCCAGGCGGCGGCGGCCCTGATCAAGCCCGGCGAGACCGTGTTCCTCAGCTCGGGCACCACAGCCACCCAGGTCCTCAGTCACGTCGATCCGCAGATCAAGGCGCGCATCGTGACCCACAACCTCGGCGCGGTGTCGTCGGCGCAGCGGACTTCCCTCGACGTGGTCCTGCTGGGCGGCTCGTACCGGCCGCGGTCCAACACGCTCCAGGGCGCCCTGCCCATCGAGATCGCCGGCCACTTCCACGCTTCCCGTTTCATCCTGGGCGCCGACGCCCTCAGTCTCGAAGAAGGCATCACGACGCCGAGCCTCGGCCTGGCCGGCGTGGAGCGCGCGATGATCCGGCAGACCCGCGGCGAGGTGATCGTGCTCGCCGACAGCAGCAAGGTCGGCGTCGTCGGCGACGTCGTGATCTGCACGCTCGACAAGGTCGACGTCGTGATCGTCGATGACGGCGTCGATGACGACGTGCGCGAGGAGATCGAGCGGCTGGGACCACGCTGCACCGTCGTATAGGGCGCAGCCCGCGGCGGCTGCGACCCACGCCAGGACGCACGTAATCGACTACACGAGGCAGGAGCGACATGGACGCAGACAAGGCGAACGAACTGGGCGAGCAGCCCGAAGGGGCGGCCCCCAAAGACGCCGCCGGCGCGGACGAGGCGGCGTGGGCGGCGCTGACCAGGCAGATCGAACAGATCGTGGACGACGACTACGATCTCGGCGGCGTGGTGCGCGCCGAGCGCATCTTCGGAGGCTACTGCAACGCGAGCTTCGCCGTCTGGACACGCCGCGCCGACGGCGAGCACAAGTACTTCGCGCGCAAGTACAACCGGGCGATCACGGAGCGCGAGGTACGTTTCGAGCACGCGCTCCTCACCCATCTCGCCGACCACGGCTTTGACCTCGCCTCCACGGTCTTCCCCAACCGGCGCGGCGAGACCTTCGTGACGCGCGAGGAGATCATCGACGGTACGCCGGCGACCGTCTTCTTCGGCGTCTTCCGGCTCCTCGAGGGCGAGGACAAGTACACCTGGGTCAAGAACCGCCTGACGGACAAGGAGTTCGACAGCGGGGCCAGGGTCCTCGCCCAGTTCCACCACAGCGCCTTCGACTTCGACCCGGGCGACCTCGCCCGCGAGCAGCCGCCGATCATGGAGTTCGTGCCCACGCTCGCCGGGACGTTCACGAAGTGCGCCGCCAGGTCGACCGGCACCGCCTTCGACGACCACTTCCTCGGCAAGCTCCCGGCGATCCTGGACGTCATCGCCAAGGGCGTCGAGGTCGAGTCCCAGCTCGGTGGCCTCCCCGTCACGCCTGTGCACTGCGACTACCATCCGGGCAACCTGAAGTGGGTCGATGAGCAAGGGGTCGGGCTCTTCGATTTCGACTGGTCGAAGCTCGACTACCGGGTCTTCGACGTCGCCCAGGGCGTCGTGTATTTCTGCAGCTCGTGGGAAGGGCCGGACAGAGGCGAGCTGCGCCTCGACAAGGCGGCTGTCTTCGTGCGCGCCTACCAGGACGAGGCGGCGCGCTGGGCCGACCCAGGGCCCATGAGCGCCCGCGAGCTCGCCGTGCTCCCGCGGATGATCGCCAACGCCAACCTCTTCATCCTCAACTGGGACGTCACGTACTACTACGCCGAAACGGATCCCGACGTCGATGAGTACATGGTGTATCTAACGGAGAACGTGGCGCTCATGGAGTGCATCGAACGCCACTTCGACGAGCTCGCGCACATCGCTGAGGCCGGGTAGGTCCGGCCCCGCCGGCCGGAGCTACAGCTCCCAGTACGCCGCCTGGGTCTCGCGCGCCCGCGCGATGGCGGCGGCCGCCCGCTCCGTGCCCTCCGCCGCGATCGCCGGCGCCGCCTCGTCGTTGACGGCGCGCAGGATAGCCTCGACAGAACGCGCCGTCGCGTCGCGGTCGTAGCCACCCTCGAGCACGAAGGCGAGGCGGTCCTCGCAGAGCTCGCCGGCGAGGCGGAGGCAGCGCAGCGCCATGTCCGCGAAGCCCGCCTCGGTGACGAGCATGCTCCCCAGCGGATCGTCGCGGTGGATGTCCTGCCCGGCCGAGACGAGGATCGCTTGCGGCGCGAACTGCCTGACGACGGGCTCGACGACCGCCTCGAAGGCATGCACGTAGTCGGCGTCCATCGACCCGGACGGCAGCGGCAGGTTGACGGTGCGGCCCTCGCCGGCGCCTTCGCCGCACTCGGTGAAGAAGCCGCTGCCCGGGTAGTGCGGCCACTGGTGCATTGAAACGAACAGGACGCGCGGCTCATCGTAGAAGGCCGCCTGGGTGCCGTTGCCGTGGTGTACGTCCCAGTCGATGATGGCGACGCGCTCGTAGCCTTCCGCCAGGAGACGCGCCGCGGCGATGGCGATGTTGTCGAAGAGGCAGAAGCCCATGGCGCGGTCGGGCGTGGCGTGATGGCCCGGCGGGCGGATGAGCGCGAAGGGCACGAGGCCCCTGCTCCACAGCCTCGTCGCCGCGATGGCGCCGCCCGCCGCCAGCAGCGCGATCTCGTAGCTGCGCGGCGAGACGTGCGTGTCGGGGTCGAGCCAGCCGCCACCGCCCGCGGCGGCCCGCTTGACCGTGTTCAGGTGCAGGCGCGTGTGTACGAGCAGCACGTCGTCTTCGGTGGCCGGCGCGGGCTTCACGACGGTGAGGCGCGGCCACAGATCAGTGGCGCCCAGGTGCTCGACCACCCTGGCGATGCGATCGGCGCCCTCGGGATGGGCGCCGGTCTCGTGCTCGGCGAAGGCCTCGTCCCAGATGATGGCCGCGTCCATGGCGCCTAGGATACCTTGGCAGGGGCGCCGCGGTCACGCCGCCGGTGGCGTCAGCCTTGGTCGAGTGACCCGGCCGCGGTGAGATACGGCCGCACGAGCCGCTCCCAGAGAGCGGTGGCGGCGGCGACGTCGGCCCCATCGGGGTCGAGGCCGTGCTGGATCGCCAGGCCATCGACGATGGCGATCATGAGCATGGCGAAGGGGCGCAGCCGCTCCTTCGCCGCCGGGTCGGCGGCGTCCAGGCAGCGTAGCACGGTGTCGCGGTAGCCGTCGTAGAGCGCCGCGACGCGCTGGCGCAAGTCCGCATCGCGCAGGGCGTGAGGCAGCACCTCGAAGAACGACTGGTACGACTCGGCGTCCGCGGCGATGCGCGTCTCGCCGTCGATGAGCGCGTGGATGCGCTCCTCCCCCCTGGGCAGCTCGCCGGTGTCCTCGATGAGGCCGCGGTTGGCCTCGTGGGCGAACGAGTCGATGAGCGCCGTGACGAGGCCGGCCTTGTTGCCGAAGTGGTAGCCGATGCTGGCCTTCGACTCGCCGGCCTCGCGGGCGATGGCCGACAGCTTCAGCGCCTCGAAGCCGCCGCTGGCCAGCAGGCGCTGCGCGGCGGCCAGCAGGCGCTGCGCCGTCGGCGCCAGCGCTTCCATGGGGTCCTCGAGCAGGAGTGGCGCGGGGAGCCCCTCGCCGCGCGCCAGGCTCATGCGCTTCTCGTCCATCGCGCTCACCTCACACCCGTCCCACCTGTCGTTCGCAGAGGCTTGCCATCGCGTGTCACGCTTGATAGCATACATTTGTCCGTCCGGACAGACAAACACCGTCGGCAGGAGGCCCCACCTTGGACACCACGCTCCCCGCCCTCAAGAAGTTCCGCGGCCGCCACTTCCTCACCGATCTCGACTACAGCCGCGAGGAGCTCGAGGACCTGCTCAAGCTCGCCGTGAACCTCAAGGCGCTGTGGAAGAAGCGCCCGCTCACGGCGTTCCTGCCCGGTCAGCACCTGGCGATGATCTTCGAAGCCGCTTCCACGCGCACGCGCGTCAGCTTCGAGAACGGCTTCGCGGAGCTCGGTGGCAACGCCCTGTACCTGCGTCCCGGCGAGATCCACCTGCCCGGCCGCGAAAGCATCGCCGACACGGCGCGCACCTTGTCGCAGTACAACTCCGCCATCGAGATCCGCAGCAAGCTGAACGAGACCGTCAACGAGCTCGCCGAGTGGTCCACGGTCCCGGTGATCAACGGCATGGACCACGACCGTCACCCGTGCCAGAGCATGAGCGACGCGTTCACCATCCTCGAGCACGCCGGCACGCTGGCCGGCGTCACGTTCGCCTACGTCGGTGACGCCGCCCACCCCTGCAACTCGCTGTCGACCACGCTCACCAAGCTGGGTCTCAACGTGCGCATCGGCAACGCCGCGGGCTACGAGATGTCCCCCGTGCTGGCCGCGCTGGCCGCCGGCTTCGCCGCCGAGAGCGGCGGCTCGTTCCTGCTCACCAACGACCCGCTGGAGGCCATCGCCGGCGCCGATTTCATCTACACCGACTGCTGGTGGTGGACCGGCCAGGAAGACGAGTACAAGGATCGCATCGACGCCTTCAAGCCGTTCCAGGTCAACAAGGAGCTGTGGAGTCACGCCAAGCCGGAGACCAGGTTCATGCACTGCCTGCCGGCGATGCGCGGCGAGGAGGTCACCGACGACGTCGCCGACAGCGACGCCTCGATCATCTTCCCCCAGGCGCAGAATCGCATGCACTTCCAGAAGGCCCTCATGCTGGCGCTGATCGGCATCGACGAGCCGCCGGCCGATCCCGACCTGCAGCCCATCGGCAAGGCCCTGCTCGCCTAGGCGGCGCCACAACAGCGAAGGGAACCGCCACAATGGCTACTGACCTGCAGTCCGGAGCGTCGGGGGCAGCGCTCGCCGAGAAGCCCAAGGTGTTCGGCCTGTTCAGCATGGTGCTGTTCAGCGTCTCGGCGATCCTCGTCGCCGACACCGTCGCCACCTCGGCGGCGATGGGTGTCCAGGGGCTCGGCTTCTGGATCATCCTGGGCCTGCTCTTCTTCATCCCCTACGGCTTCGTCACCGCCGAGCTGGGCAGCGCCTGGCCGGACGAGGGCGGCATCTACGTCTGGGTCAAGGGAGCTTTCGGCCCCGGCTTGGGCACCGTGACCTCGTGGATGTACTGGGTCAACGTCGCCCTGTGGGCGCCGTCGGTCTTCGTCCTCTTCGTGGGCGCCCTCGAGGTGGCCTTCGGCGTCGATGTGCCGCCGCTCTGGGAGGCCGTCATCGTCATCGCCATGGTGTGGGCGATCGTCGGCGTGGGCATCCTTCCGCTCTCGTGGAGCAAGTTCGTGCCCAACCTGAGCGCCGCCCTCAAGGTCATCGTGCTCGTGGGCCTCGGCGCGATCGGCGTCGCCTTCGCCATCAAGAACGGCACGGCCAACTCGTTCGCCTTCGACCAGTGGCTGCCGGCGTGGAACACAGACAGCCTCTCGTTCCTGCCGATCATCATCTACTCGTACATGGGCTTCGAGCTCATGAGCTCCGCCGGCGGCGCCATCAAGGACCCCAAGCGCGACGTACCCAAGATGATCATCCTCGCCGGCGCCGCCATTCTGGCCGTCTACACGTTCGCCACGTTCGGCATCCTGGCATCGACGAAGACCGCCGACGTGAGCATCGTCACCGGCATCGTCGATGCCCTCAAGCTCTCGTTCGACGAAGTGCTCGGCGGCGCCGGCTGGCTCTTCGACGTCGCCGTCGTCGCCCTGCTGTTCACATTCTTCGGCAACATGGTCACCTGGTCGATCGGCGCCAACCAGACGATCAGCGCCACCGGCCTCGACAAGACGGCGCCGGGCGTCTTCGGGCACGTCAACAGACGCTTCGGCACGCCGGACTACGCGTTCCTGCTGATGGGCGTCATCGCCACCGGCATCACGGTGCTGGCCTACGCCGTCGACCCGAGCCAGGCGAGCGTCTTCTGGACACTGTTCGCGCTGTCGTCGATCGTGTTTCTGATCCCGTACCTGCTGATGTTCCCGGCGCTGCTCGTGCTGCGCCGCAAGTTCCCCGACCAGCCGCGGCCGTACACGGTGCCGGGCGGCGCCGCGGGCGCGTGGATCGCCACCATCCTCTGCGAAACAGGCATCGTCCTGACCCTCTTCCTGTTCTTCTACTTCCCGGTCGAGGGCACGTCCAAGGGCGCGTTCTGGGCGATCACCGGCGGGGGCACGATCATCTCGCTGCTCATCGGCTGGTGGCTCTACTGGCAGGCGAGCCACAAGACGCAGGCCGCACCCGCACCGACCGACTCCGGAGGGAGAGCATGAGCCCCACGATCGACAGCACGCCCCGCGCCGACGGCTTCCGCATGCCCGGCGAGTTCGAGCCACACAAGCAACTCTGGATGCTCTGGCCGCAGCGCCCGGACAACTGGCGCCTGGGCGCCAAGCCGGCGCAGCGCGCCTGGGTCCAGGTGGCGACCGCCGTCTCGCAGTTCGAGCCCGTCACCGTCGGCGTCAACAACGACCAGTACGAGAACGCCCGCAATCTGCTGCCGGCGCACGTGCGCGTCGTCGAGATCTCCAGCAACGACGCGTGGATGCGCGACTGCGGACCCACCTTCGTCGTCAACGACAAGGGCGACGTGCGCCTCGTCGACTGGGACTTCAACGCCTGGGGCGGCGTCTACGACGGCCTCTACTTCCCTTGGGACAAGGACCAGATGGTGCCGCTCAAGATCTCCGAGCTCGAGCGCGTCGAGCGCTACAAGGCGCACCTGATCATGGAGGGCGGCTCGATCCATGTCGACGGAGAAGGCGCCGTCCTCACCACGGAGGAGTGCCTCCTTTCCCCCGGTCGCAACCCGCGGCTCACTCGCGAGGAGATCGAAGAGAACCTGCGCGAGTACCTGAACGTGGACGCGGTCATCTGGCTGGCCAAGGGCATCGACCCCGACGAGACCAACGGCCACATCGACGACGTCGCCTGCTTCGTGCGGCCCGGCGTCGTTCTGGCCGCGATCAGCGAAGACAAGGACGACTGGCGCTACGAGCTCCTGCAGGACAACCTGCGGCGCCTGCGGGCGGCCACCGACGCCAAGGGACGCACCCTCGAGGTGCACACCATGCCGATGCCGGCGATCATGGTGATCAGCGAGGATGAGGCCTGGGGCGTGGACTCCGCCGAGGGCAGCATCCCGCGCGTGCCCGGCGACAAGACGGCCGCCTCGTACCTCAACTTCCTCATCGTCAACGGCGGCCTGATCATGCCGGTCTTCGACGACCCCAACGACGCCGTCGCGCTGGACACGCTGCAGCGGCTGTTCCCCGAGCGCACAGTGGTCACTGTGCCGGGCCGCGAGATCGTGCTCGGCGGCGGCAACGTGCACTGCATCACGCAGCAGCAGCCGAAAGGCTGAGGCCCGCGCCGCGAGGAGCGCCGGCCGACGTCGTCGGCCGGCGCCCCCGGAGGCTCAACGCACGAAGTAGACGGTCGCCGCCGCCGGCCCCAGCGTGACGATGACCCGGCGCAGGACGCCGGCCCGCACTCTGCCCGCGAACCGGCCGCCCAGCGCCCCGCCGGGCAGCGCCCCCACGGGCATCACCGCGGCGGCCGCCCACACCACGTCGCCGGTGGCGGCGAACAACGCGGCGGCCGTGCCAGCCGCCCATCACCGTACCGACGACACGCCCACCGCCGTCGCGCGCGACGAGGAACAGCTCGGGGTCGCGCCCGAGCTTGAGCAGCGTCGCCTGCGGCCCGTCCGAGGGCCGCATCCACGGGTCGCCGCGCTGCCAGAGGACGTGGACCACCGGGTAGTCGTCCATGGTGAGCGCGGCGATGGTCACGTGGGCGCGGGCGGCAGGCATCGGGCTCCTCCCGGCGGCGCCGATTCCGGCGGCGCAACGCCGGCGCCTGGAGCGCACGCCCTGCGGTACAATCGGCGCAGCCGCACCCGGAGCCCGGAGGAGACGCCATGGAAGCGGACAAGACGAGCGAGGAGCGCATCCAGGCCACCGCCCGGCAGATCTTCGCGGCCACCCGCGAGGACAAGCCGTCGCTGCTCTCGCCGGCGCGCTGGCAGAGCGAGATGATGGAGTGGGCCATGGCCGACGAGCGCCTCAAGGTGGAGATGCTGCGCTTCGTCGATGTCTTTCCAACGCTGCGCAGCCGCCGCGAGATGAGCCGCCACCTGCGCGAGTACTTCGCCCGGCAGGGCGTCGCGGCGCCCAAAGTGCTGCGCTGGGGCGTCAGCCTCGCGGGAGACCACTCGCCGGTGGCCCCGCTGGCCAGCGGCGTGATCAAGCGGCAGATGAAGGGCTTCGCGCAGCGCTTCATCGTGGGCCGGGACGCGCGCGGCGCCATCCCGGCCCTCAAGGCGCTGCGCGACCACGGCGCCGGTTTCACCCTCGACGTGCTCGGCGAGGCCTCGCTCAGCGAGGCCGAGGCTCACGCCTACCAGCAGACCTACCTGGCGCTGCTCGACGGCCTCGCCGCGACGGCGACGGCCTGGACGCCGCGGCCCGTGGTCGACGACAGCGCCTGGGGGCCACTGCCGCGCGTCAACCTCAGTCTCAAGATCACCTCGCTGTACTCGCAGATCGACCCGGTGGACTTCAACGGCAGCGTGGCCGCCGTGAAGGAGCGCCTGCGCCCCATCTTCCGCAAGGCCATCGAGACGGGCGCCGCTCTCACTCTCGACCTCGAGCAGTTCCGCTACCGCGACCTCACGTTCGGCGTGTTCACGTCGCTGCTCGACGAAGAGGAGTTCCGCGGCTTCCACGACGCCGGCGTCGTGTTGCAGGCCTATCTTCGCGACGCCGAGCGCGACCTCGACGAGCTCCTCTCCTGGGCCAGGGAGCGCGACCGCGTGTTCAACCTGCGGCTGGTGAAGGGCGCCTACTGGGACTATGAGACGGTGATCGCCGCGCAAGAAGGCTGGCCCGTGCCGGTCTTCACGCACAAGCCCGATACCGACGCCATGTACGAGAAGCTGGCCCTGGTGATGCTCCAGGAGTCGGCGCACGTGCGGCCGGCCTTCGCCGGCCACAACGTGCGCTCTCTGGCCGCGGTCATCGAGGCCGCGCGCGGCCTCGGGCTCGCCGACAACGCCTTCGAGATCCAGATGCTGCACGGCATGGGCGCGCCCATCAAGCAGGCTCTTCTCGGCATGGGCCTGCGGCTTCGCGAGTACGCCCCCGTCGGCGAGCTCATCCCCGGCATGGCCTATCTCGTGCGGCGACTGCTCGAGAACACGGCCAACGAGTCCTTTTTGCGGCAGACGTTCGTCGAAGGCGCCGCCGTGGAGGAGCTCATCCAGGCCCCGCAGCCGTCGGCGGACTTCGGCGCCGAGCCCGCCAGACTGCCCGTCGTCGGGGCCACCGACCCCGACGATCCGGCGCGGTTCGCCAACCAGCCGCACGCCGACTTCTCGCGCCGCGAGAACCGCGCGGCCTACGACGCGGCGCTGACGGCGCTGCGCGGGCGCCTCGGCGCGCACTACCCGCTACGCATCGGCGGCCGTGACATCGAGACCGCGAAGACCCTCGCGTCGGTGAACCCGGCGGCCCCGGACGAGGTGGTCGGCACGGTCGCCTACGGCGGCCGCGCCGAGGCCGAAGCCGCCGTGGCCGCTGCCCGAGCGGCGCTCCCGGCGTGGCGCGACGCCGCTCCCACGGAGCGCGCGGCCGTGCTGTTCAGAACGGCCGAGCTCATGCGCGCCGAGTCGTTCGCGCTCGCCGCGCTCATGACGCTCGAGGCCGGCAAGACGCGCCGCGAGGCCAACGGCGACGTCGATGAAGCCATCGACTTCCTCGAGTACTACGGCCGCGAGATGCTGCGCCTGGGCAAGCCCAGGCGCATGGGTCACGTGCCCGGCGAGCACAACGTCTACTTCTATCAGCCGCGCGGGGTCGCGCTCGTGATCGCGCCGTGGAACTTCCCGCTGGCGATCCTCACCGGCGTGACCAGCGCGGCGCTGGTCGCGGGCAACCCGGTCATCGTCAAGCCGGCCGGCCCGACGCCGCTGATCGCCGCGCAGATGGCGCGCCTCCTCGAGGCGGCCGGCGCGCCGCCCGGCACGGTCAACTTCCTCCCCAGCCCCGGCGGCGAGGTCGGCGACTTCCTCGTGCGGCACCCAGGAGTGGACCTCATCGCCTTCACCGGCTCCATGGAGGTCGGGCTGCGCATCATCAGCCAGGCTGCCCAGAACCCCGCCGCCGACGGCGTCAAGAAGGTCATCGCCGAGATGGGCGGCAAGAACGCGATCATCATCGACGCCGACGCCGATCTGGACGTGGCCGTCGCCGAGGTCATCGTCTCGGCCTTCCACTACTCGGGGCAGAAGTGCTCGGCCGCCTCACGGGTCATAGTGCTCGAGGCGGCCCACGACGACTTCGTGGCGAGGCTCGTGGAGGCGACCCGCAGCCTCGCGGTCGGGCCGCCCGAGGATGCCCGCGTGCGCGTCGGCCCGGTCATCAGCGCCGCCGCGAAGGTGAAGATCGAGAGCTACATCGAGCAGGCCAAGCGCGAGGCGACGCCGGCCGCCGCCGCGGAGCCGCCCGAGGGCGGCTGGCCCGGCGGCGGCTACTACGTCGCCCCCCACGTCTTCATCGACGTGCGCCCGGACGCGGTCATCGCTCAGGAGGAGATCTTCGGCCCCGTGGTCGCAGTCCTGAAGGCCGCCGACATGGACGAGGCGCTGGCCATCGCCAACGGCGTCAAGTACGCTCTCACCGGCGGCCTCATCAGCCGCAGCCCGGCCACCATCGAGCGCATCCGCCGCGAGCTCCGCGTCGGCAACCTCTACATCAACCGGGGCATCACCGGGGCGCTCGTCGAGCGCCAGCCGTTCGGCGGCTTCAAGATGAGCGGCATCGGCTCGAAGGCCGGCGGTCCGGACTACCTGCTGCAGTTCCTCGAGCCGCGCGTGACCACCGAGAACACGATGCGCCGCGGGTTCGCGCCGCCCGACGAGCTCCTCGAGGACGACTGATCGGCGTAGCCCTACTCAGCGGCCCGCGAACCCGAAGGGCGTCGTCGCGGGCCGGCGAGAGACCGAGCGGCAGCGCCGGCCCCGGCGGCGGTTCGCCGGCGGGCGCCACATGCTTGAGGCACAGCTCAGTCTCCGCGCCCGCGGCGCGCCGGCGAACCCCGGCGGCCACGGCCGCGTCTCACCGCATGGTACACCGGCCGCGGCCGTCGCGGCCCGAGGAGGAGGAACACCATGGGGCGCAGACCGAGACTCAGGATCCTTATCCCAGCGATCGTTGTCGCGCTTCTGGTGGTGTTCGCCGTGGTCGGCGTGCTCAGCCGCGGCGGCCTGCCGTCGATCTCCGGCCTGCCGGGCATCTCCAGCGGGCCGGCCCTCGAGCGCGCGTCCGTCACTCTCGACGGCGCCGCCGCTCCCATGGCGGGCGAGGCGGTGCAAGGCAACGACGCGGGCGCCGCCTCGAAGAGCACCGGCGGCGACATCGCCGCGGCCGTGCCGCCGGCGTCCGCCCTCTCCGCCCACCACCTGGTGCGGAACGGCGACCTCTCCCTGCTGGTCGCCCGCGGTACGCTCCTGTCCACCGTCGACCGTATCAACGCGATGACCCTGGGCATGGGCGGCTACGTGATGTCCAGCGCCATCGGCAGCGAGTCGCCGGGCATGCCGGGTCCCGTCGAGCCGCTTGCGCTCGACTCCGGGGCCGCCCCCTCGACGAACGCAGAGACCGCGAGCACCATCGCGACGCACCCGTACGCCGCACTCTCCGCGCGCGTGCCCGAGCGCAGCTTCGACGCCGCCGTGAAGCGCTTCGCCGCCCTCGGCGACGTGCAGAGCATCTCCACCTCGAGCGAAGACGTCACGTCTCAGTACGTCGACCTGCAGGCTCGTCTGCGCCACTACCACGCCGTGGAACAGCGTCTGGTGCGCTTCCTCGCCGCCACCGACAACGTCAATCAGATGCTCGCCGTCCAGGACCGCATCGACAACGTGCAGCTCACCATCGAGCAGCTGAGCGCTCAACTCAAGTCGCTGCGCGAGACCACGACCTACGGCACCCTGTCGATCTTCCTCCGCGAGAAGGGCGTGACGCACACCGCCGTCGCCGACCCGACCGACACGTTCACCGGGACCCTGATGAGCTCGATCAAGGTGCTCGGTCACGGCGCTCGCGTCACGGGCCTGGTGCTCACCGCCCTGCTGCCCTTCGTTGTCGTGTTCGGCGCGATCGGCCTCATCGTGTGGTACATCGCGCGCCGGGTGCGGCGCAGCCGCCGGCAGCCGGCGCAGCCGTCGCTGCCGGCCTGAGCGCAGCTTCTCGGGTAGCCGTTGCCGCCTCGCGGGTAGAACCTGACCGCGAGGCGGCAACGCGGCGATGCGAGGAGGCGGCGATGAAAGCGGTGCGTATCCACGAGTACGGCGGGCCCGAGGTCATGGTGTACGAAGAGGTCCCGAAGCCCGCGCCGAAGGCGGACCAGATCCTCGTGCGCGTCGAGGCGGCGACCGTGAACCCCATGGACCTCGCGGTCCGCGAGAACCGCTTCCCCACGCCCAGGCGGCCGCCCAAGATCATCGGCTCGGACGGGGCGGGCGTGGTCGAGGCGGTCGGCGCCGGGATCACCGCCGTCAAGCCGGGCGACGCGGTCTTCTTCAGCGGCCTCGGCGTGGGCAGCGAGGGCAGCTACGCCGAGTACGTCGTGCTCGCCGAGGCCCAGGCTGTGCCGATCCCCGAAGGCCTCTCGTTCGTCGAGGCGGCGGCGCTGGGCATGGTCTTCCCCGCCGCCTACTACGGCCTCGTGAGGCGCGGCGCCCTGCAGCCCGGCGAAACCGTCCTCGTGCAGGGCGCGGCCGGCGGCGTCGGCTCCGCCTCGGTGCAACTGGCCAAGGCGCTCGGCGCGCGAGTGCTCGCCACTGTGTCCGGCGCCGCCGAGGCGGACCTCGTGCGCAGTCTCGGCGCCGACGAGGTCATCGACTACAAGATTGAGGACGTCGTGGCCCGCACCCTCGAGCTCACCGACGGCAAGGGCGTCGACCTGGTGCACGAGCTCGTCGTCAGCGTGAACCTGCCCGCCGACGTGAGGCTGGTCGCCACCGGCGGGCGCATCGTGTGCACCGGGCAGGGGCCGTCGCCGGAGGCCACAGTGCCCATCGGCGAGGCGCTCGCCAAAGACGCGACGCTGCTCTTCATGAACCTGGCCAACGCCAAGCGCGCCGGGGTGGCCGCCATCGCCGCGGAGATCGCGCAGCTGGTGGTCGATGGCAAGGTGAGGCCGGTCATCGGAGCATCGCTGCCCCTCGCCGAGGCGCGCCGCGCCCACGAGCTGCTGGCCGGCCCGCACCTCGGCAAGATCGTGCTGCTGCCGTAGCCGACGTCGGCGCCGCGCGGATCAGTATCCCTTGCCGTTGCCGCGGATGGCTGCTTCGCGCTGCTTGCGCAGCCTGAGCTGAGGCAGCAACGCCTCCATCACGCGGAGCAGCGTCTCCAGGCGTTGCGCCTCGCTGAGCGCCTCGAGCAGCTCCTGCTTGAGCGGCGCGCCGAAGTCGAAGGCGGCCGCCACGCGAAACGACAGCGGCCCGTCGCCGCCAGGCTCCTTCGGCGACTCCACGTCCATCAGCAGGAGCATCTTGCGAAAGACCTCCAGCAGGCCGGCGCGCAGCTCCGCCGGCGCCTCGGGCTCCTCGTCCTCGTAGTACTCGATGAGGCCGCTGAGGTACTCGGTCTCCGGGTCGTCCGGGGGGCGCAGCTCGAGCAGGCGAAAGCGCCGCCCGCCCTCGACGAGGATGTTGAGGCGCCCGTCGTCGAGCTCTTCGAGGAGCTCGGCCACGCGAGCGCTGCACCCGCACTCGCGCAGCGCGCCGTCCTCCACCAGGACGATGCCGAGCTCGCCGCCGTCGAGCCTCTCCTGCACGAGCAGCTTGTAGCGATCCTCGAAGATGTGCAGCGGCACGACCTCGCCGGGCAGCAGCACGAGGCCCAGCGGGAACAGCCCCAGGGAGATCTCGTCAGCGCTGCTCATGCCACGCCACCACAACGGCCTCGAGCCTGGTCTCAGTGGCCTCATCGGGGTCGTCGTCGAAATCGGGGAGCGCCAGGATCAGGCGATGAAGGTCGACGAAGTCGAGATCCAGCGGATCCGTATCTGGATGCGACTCGATCAACGCCCAGGCGATCTCGCCGGGCTCCGTCCACGTGAGTCCCACGCCGCCTCCTTGCGCCGATGCGCCTGGTCCGGCCCGCGCCGAAGCCCTTCGGGCTCGCGGGCCGCGAAGCGGCGCTGCGCCTGCTCGTGTGCGGCGCACCGACGGCGCCCCGCACGCTGGTCCGCCTACGCGACTAGTCTACCCCGCCGCGGGCGTGGCCTCGCAGGCCCACGTACATGGTGTACTCGTGACGGCGGCCCTGCACGACGTCGAAGGCCGCCACCGGCAGGACGCGGGCGAAGACGGCGGCCAGCGCCTGCTCGAAGCCGGCGTAGCGGTCCGGCGACCAGAAGACGACCGCCCCGCCGGGCCGCAGGGCGCGGCGCGCGAGCTGCACGCCGGCCTCTGAATAGAGGCCGGCGTTGGCCTCGCGCACCAGCCACCCGGGGCCGTTGTCGGTGTCGAGCGAGACCAGGTCGAAGCCCCCGGGGTGAGCGGCCAGCACGTCGGCAACGTCCACGACCTCGATTGCTGCGCGCCCGGCGCGCGCGCCTGCGGCGGCGCGCTCCGCGCGCCCCTCCCCGTGCGCGCGGAACCAGCGCACGATGTCGGGCTCGTATTCGGCCACGGTCACGTGCGCGACGCGCGCGCACGCCAGCGCCTCGTCGAGCGCGTAGCCCAGGCCGAGGCCGCCGATGAGCACCTCGAGGGCGTGGCCGGCGAGGTGCGGCAGGGCGGCCGACACCATGGCGCGGCTGGAGGCGTCGTTGGCCGTGGAGATGAGAAAGGCGCCGTTCAGGATGACCTCGAGATCGGCGCCGCCGCGGCGCAGCACCAGCTCACCGCTGCGCCCCTCAACGCGCTCGAGCACCTCGACCGGCGGGTTCACCCCGCCCGGCCTCGCCGCGCCGGCATCTCGCCGGCCGCGCCGGCGCGGCCCGGCCGGCTCACTCGCAGCCGCGGAGGTAGCCGGCGATCAGCGCGTCGATGTGCCGCTGCACGTCTTCGGGCAGCGGCGGCACGTCGTTGCTCTCGATCAGCTCTTGAGCGCGCTCCCAGGCGTCCTTCACCAGCGGTCTGTCGATGTAGTGCTCGAACGACTCCCGATGCCAGAGCCGCGGCTGCCACAGCTCCCCGGCGCGGTAGAACCGCCGTGTGCTCTTGCGCGTGAGGAAGTGCCCGCCGATGCCCACGGCGACGATGTCGTCGACCAGTGCACGCGCCTCGTCGACCGGGTCGTCGCGCAGAAAGCGCTCGATGGCGTTGACCGTGTCGGCGTCGAGCACCGTCTTCGCCAGGCTCGCCGTCTGGGCGCTGTCCATGAGGCCGAAGGCGAGCATGACGTCGGCCCCGGCAAGGGCCGTCGCCAGCCCCGTGAGCATGCCCTCGGCGCCGGCCTGCAGGTCGCAGGCCTTGGCGTCGCAGCTCACGGCGCTGCCCTGGCTGCGCAGCCCGTAGAACTTGCTCATCTCGATGCAGATCAGGTTGATGAGGCCGTCCTCGGGCGTCCCCGACAGGTACAGACCGCTGCGCATCTCCGCGACCGCCGAGCCGACCGCCGAGACCATCGCGCAGCCGGGCGCCGCGAGCTGGAACAGCACGACCGCGCTCAGCAGCTCGGCCATGTTGAGGATGCTCGTGCCGAGCACGCTCATGGGCCCGGTGGTGCCCATCTGCGGCATCGGCAGCACGAAGATCGGGCAGCCGGCCCGCGCCATCAGGACGTGCGCCTCGGTCATGTCGCCGTCGTGCTGCAGCGGGGCGATGGTGCAGTTGGTGGCCGACCAGATCGGGCGCTCACGGAGCGGCGCCCCGGCGATCGCCTGGAGCATGTCGATGAACACCGGCGCCTGGTCCGGATGGCGGACCTCGTCCTGCAGGTGCTTGCGGGAATTCTGGTAGGTGATGCGCGCCATCTCGAGGTTGCCGACGCGCGCATCGACGTCGCCGGGCGTGATGGTCGCCCAGGTGAAGTCGATCTCGGGCACCGCGTCGTAGAGGCGCATCATCGTGGCGAGATCGGCGGAAGTGCCCTCGTGCCGCTCGCCGCTGAGGTCGTCGAGCATGTAGGTGGCGGCGCCGTCGCTGGTGTAGAGCATCCCCTGGTCGTTGATCCGGCAGTCGTAGGCGGGGTCGCGCCCCGCCAGATGGATGTCACGCGGGAGCATCTTCAGGCAACGCTGGATGAGCTCCCACGGCAGTTTCGCCGTGAGCGCCTCGGCGTCCACGGTCGCGCCGGCCTCGGCGAGCAGCGCCGTCAGGGTCGGCGTGCCGTAGCGGACGCCGACCTCGGCGAGCACGCGCAGGGTCTGCTCGTGGACGAGCTCCTTGTCGGCGTCGGTCAGGTAGCTCAGTCGCGGTCGTGTCACGTCTCCCCCTCGCGTCGCGGCCCGCCCGGCGGGCCGCTGTCGTCGATGCGTTTCGTCAGCGCTTGCGGCTCGCAGCCGCGACCGAACTGCGCGCAGCGCGGGCACTCGCCCAAGAGGATACCGCGCGCCTCGCCCTGGGGGGCGGCAGTGTAGCCCTGTGACAGAAAGAATGCCGGCGTGCGCGCCGTCACCCAGAGGCGGGTGATGCCGCGGGCCAGCGCTTCGCGCTCCAGCGCCGCATACAGGCGGCCGGCGATCCCGCGGCGCCGGCAGGCGCCATCCACCGCCATCCAATTGACCACCTCCAGACCCTGATCGCGCTCCAGGACGATGGCGCCCACGAGGCTCTCACCGGCGAAGGCGGCCCAGGCCGCCTCGACCTGCCCGTCGCGGCGCCCGGAGTCTTCCAGCCCGCAGGCGACGCCCAGACGACGGACGGCAGCCATGTCCTCAGTACGCGAGATGCTCACGTGAGCGCCGCTCATGACTGCTCGCGCCAGCGCACGCGCGCCTGCGGCGCGCCCACGCTCCGCGCGTAGCTCTCGATGACGCGGTCGATCTCGGCGACGACATCGTCGGCCAGCGGCGGCGGCGCGTGGGCGGCCAGAAGCTCGCGGGCCTGCTCGGCGGCGTCTTGCGCCAGGCTCCTGCCGGCGTAGGTCTCGAACGGCTCGCGCTGGAAGACGCGCGGCTGCCAGAGCTCCCCCGCGCGGTAGAACCGCCGGGTGCTCTTCGCGCCCAGGAAGTGGCCGCCCACCCCCACGGCGGCGATGTCGCCGGTGAGGGCCGTCGTGGCGTCGATGGGATCCTCGCGGGCGAAGCGCGCGATCATGCCCACCACGTCGCAGTCCATTATGACCTTGGCCAGGCTCACCGTCTCGGCGCCGTCCATCAGGCCGAAGGCCAGCATGCTGTCGGCCCCCGCGAGGGCGCAGGCGAGCCCCGTGAGCATGCCCTCGGTGCCGGCCTGGAGGTTGCTGGCCTTGGCGTCGCTGGTCACGGCGCTGCCGGTCACGGGCAGCCCGTAGAAGCGGCTCATCTCTATGCAGATGACGTTGATGAGCCCGACCTCGGGCGCTCCGCAGAGGTAGGCGCCGGTGCGCATGTTGGCAGCCGCGGCGCCCACCCCGGAGATGAGCCCGCAGCCCGGCTGGGCGAGCTGAAAGAGCACCACTGCGCTGAGCAGCTCCGCCATGTTGATGATGCTCGTACCGAGCACGGTCATCGGCGAGGTCGTGCCGGTGAGCGGCATGGGCAGGATCAGCACCGGCACGCCGGCCTTGACGAGCGCCATCGTCGCCTCCGTCATCTCGCGCTCGTGCTGCAGCGGGGCGATGGTGCAATCGATCGTGCTGAAGATGGGCCGGTCCCAGAGTGACCCGCCGGCCACCGCCTCGAAGATCTCCAGCAGCGGCTTGACGTGCGCCACCTCGCGGACCTCGTCCTGCACGTGTCGACTGAAGCAATCGAGCGAGATAGCCTCTATCTCGAGACCGGCCGTGAGCGGGTCGAGGTCGCGCGCCGAGATCGAGGGCCACGCGTAGTCCACCTCGGGGAGCGCGTCGAAGAGACGCATCACCTGCCGCAGCGCCTGCGCCGTGCCTTCGCTGCGCACCCCCGTGACGTCGTCGTACACATATGTGCCGGTGCCGTCCGTGCAGAAGGTGAGGGAGCCGTCCCCGAGCACGACGTCCGTGCCCGGCGCGCGCCCCGCAAGACGGACCTGACGCGGGCAGGTCTTGAGGCAGCGCTCGACGAGCTCCCACGGGAGCCGCGCGCTCAGGCGCGCCCGATCGACCTCGGCGCCGGCCTCCTCGAGCAGGTCGATGGCGGCCGGCGTGTTGTAGCCGGCGCCGACCTCCTCGAGGACGCGCACGGTCTGCTCGTGGACGAACTGCCTCTCCGCCGCGGAGAGGTACGTCATGCGAGCTCTCGCCACCGTGCCTCCCTCGCTGCTTCGCCTGGCGCCTGAGCGGACGCCGCCGTCAGGGCCGCGCCGCCTCGTGACGCGCCACCAGCGCGGCGATCTCGCGGGCGGCGTCCTCGGCCACCGGCGCCACCTCGTGACTCGCCAGCAGCTCGTGGGCGCGCTGGACCGCCTCTTCGATCAGGGAGCGCCCCGGCGCCTGGTGCTCTTCGAACGAGCCGCGCTGAAACACCTGCGGCCGCCAGATCTCGGTGCGCGAGCACGCGCGCGTGCTCTTGCGCGCGAGGAAATGCCCGCCGATGCCGACCGCGAGGATGTCGTCCATCAGAGCGGTGCTCTCGTCGATGGGGCTCTCACGGACGTAGCGGCGAAGCGCGCCGAGCTGGTCGTTGTCGAGCACGGCCTTTGCCAGGCTCTCGGTCTGCACGCCGTCGAAGGCGCCGGTGGCGATCAACGAGTCGGCGCCGGCGAGCGCCGCGCACAGGCCGGTCATGCCGCCTTCGGAGCCGGCCTGGAAGTTCGGCGCCTTGGCGTCGGCCGAGATGCCGGTGGCCTGCGTGAGCAGGCCGTAGTACTTGCTCATCTCGAGGCAGGTCAGGTTGATGAGGCCGATCTCAGGTCCCGCCGCGATGTACCCGCCGGTGCGCATCTCGGCGACCGCCGAGCCGACCCCGGAGACGAGCGCGCAGCCGGGCGCGGCAAGCTGGAACAGGACCACCGCCGAGAGCAGCTCGGCCATATTGACGATGCACGTGCCGGCCAGAGTCATGGGACCGGTGGTGCCGGCCTGCGGCATCGGCAGGATGAAGATCGGCACGCCGCGCTTGATCATCTTGAGCGCCGCCTCGGTCATGTCGCGATCATGCTGCAGCGGCGCGATGGTGCAGTTGGTCACCGAAAAGCAGGGCCGCTCGCCGAGCGGCGCGCCGGCGGCCGCCTCGTACATCGCGAGGATGGGCTCCACGAGGCCCGGCTCGCGGACCTCGTCCTGCACGTGCTTACTGGTGTTGCGGATCGTGAGCTCGGCGAACTTGAGCGGCAGCATGTACGGGTCGATGTCGCCGGCCTGAGGGGACGGCCAGATAGCGTCGACCTCCGAAAGAGCGTCGCCGAGCCTGACAAACGTCTCGAGGTCGGCCGCCGTGCCTTCGCGGCGGCGGCCGGTGAGGTCGTCGTAGACGTAGGTCTGGATGCCGTCGGTGGTCGTGTGCAAGGGCCATTCGCCCAGCACCCGATCGTCCTCCGGCCGGCGCCCGGCGAGCAGCACCGTCTTCGGCACGGTCTTCAGGCACGGCTCGATGATGTCCCACGTGAGCTTCGCCGTGAGCGCCTCCCGGTCCACCTCGGCGCCGGCAGATGCCAGCAGATCGATGGCCGCCGGCGTGTTGTACGCCACGCCGACCTTCTCGAGGACTTCCAAGGTCTTCTCGTGGAGGAAATCCTTCTCGCGCTCCGACAGATACGTCGCTCTCGCCCTGGCCACGGGGCCTCCTTCTTCGCTGGGCGACAGGGTACCACAGGGCCGGTCGACGTATGCCTGGCTCGCAGCCTGACAGCGAGGTCTGCCCCACGATCTGTCGCGCGCGCCGCGAGGAATGCGAGCTTCGCAGCCCAGGGCGCGCCGCGCGCTCACGGAGCGCGGCGCGGGCGCGCGAGGCGCCGACGCGGAGTCCGATGCAGGGACGGACCTTGCCCTCCGAATGACGTATGCTTGAGCCTGTGACCAGGGAGGTGGACGAACACCATGCCGCGCACGGACAAGAACACTCTCTTCAGGCACGAGGCGCTCGCCCGGCTCAACGACATCGACGAGCTCGACCGCCTCGTGACCGTCACGCATCCCCGCGCCTGGCTGACGCTCGGCGCGGTCGCCGCGCTCATCATCACCGCCGTGGTGTGGGCCTCCATCGGCAGGCTGGCCACCACGGTCAGCGGCGAGGGGATGCTGCTGCGCGGCGGCCACACGCTGCGCGTCGTCACGCCGTATGGCGGCCAGCTGGCAACGCTCGACGTCGGCCTCGGCGACCGCGTCAGCGTCGGGCAGCCGGTCGCCACCGTGGCCGCTTCCGATGCGCAGGCCTCCGGGCAGTCTGCGCCGGCCGTGGTCGTCTCGCCGTACTCGGGGGTCGTCGACTCCCTGCAAGCCTACGCGGGGCAGTACCTTGCGCCGGGGGGGGCTCTGGTCAGCATCGAGCCCACCGACGAGCCCCTCCTGGCGACGCTCTATCTGCCCGACGAGGTCGGCAAGAAGATCAAGCTCGGTCAGAAGGCGCAGATCATCCCAGCTACCGCCAACGTCGAGGAGTACGGTTATCTGCGCGCTGTGGTCGTCTTCGTGGCCATTCTGCCATCGACCCCCGAGAGCATGGCCGCCGTTCTACAGAACGACTACCTGGTGCAGCAGTTCTCGGCCGCCGGGCCGACGCTGCGCGTCCAGGCGAGGCTGATCGAGGCGCCCGGCAACCCCAGCGGCTACGCGTGGTCGTCGTCGAGCGGCCCCGCCACGAAGATCTCCTCCGGGACCGTGTGCAGCGCCCGCATCGTGCTCTCCGAGGACCCGCCGATCACCTACGCCTTCCCGGCGCTCAAGCGATTCCTCGGCGGCGGGGACTGATGGAGCGGCCCTACCGCCGGGTGCGGACCCCGACGGTCCTCCAGATGGAAGCGGTGGAGTGCGGCGCCGCCGCCCTCGGCATCATCCTCGCGTACCACGGCCGCTACGTGCCGCTCGAGGAACTGCGCGTGCGCTGCGGCGTCTCGCGGGACGGCAGCAAGGCCACGAGCATACTCAAGGCGGCGCGCACCCTCGGCCTCGAGGCGGGCGGCTGGCGGCTCGAAGTTGCGGAGCTGCGGCGCCGCAAGCCGCCCTTCATCGTGTTCTGGAAGTTCAGCCATTTCCTGGTGGTCGAGGGCTTCGGCAAGAACCGCATCTTCCTCAACGACCCCGCCGGCGGGCCTCGCTGGGTGACCTACGAGGAGTTCGGCGAGGGCTACACGGGTGTGGCGCTGCTCTTCGAGAAGGGACCGGATTTCCAGACCGGCGGCCGGCCGCCGAGCCTGGTCGCGGCCTTGCGGCCGCGCCTCGCGACATCCCACGGCGGCCTCGCCTTCGTGATCCTCGCCGGGCTGGCGCTGGTGATCCCGGCGCTGGTCTCCCCGGTGTTCACCCAGGTCTTCGTGGACAGCTACCTCGTGCAGGGCGTCACGTCCTGGGTGGTCCCCCTGCTCGGCATCATGGTCGCGACCGCGGGCGTCGTCGCGTTTCTCACTTGGCTCCAGCAGATCTACCTCCTGCGCCTGCAGGTCAAGCTCTCCGTGACCACGTCGAGCCGCTTCTTCTGGCACGTGCTGCGGTTGCCGGTGCAGTTCTTCTCGCAGCGCTACGCCGGCGAGATCGGCAGCCGCGTGGCCCTCAACGACATCGTCGCCACGCTGCTCTCGGGCCAGCTCGCGACCACGGTGATCACGCTGCTCACGCTGGTCTTCTACCTCGCCATGATGGGCGCCTATTCGTGGCCGCTCACGCTCACCGGCATCCTCGTCGCCGCCCTCAATCTGATCGCCCTGCGCGTGGTCTCAAGGCGCCGCACCGACGCCAACCGGCGCATGCTGCAGGAGGCGGGCAAGCTCACGGGCACCACCATGGCCGGCCTGCAGATGATCGAGACCATCAAGGCCAGCGGCATGGAAGACAGCTTCTTCGCCCGTTTCGGCGGCTTCCAGGCGGCCGTCGTCGATGCCACCCAGACGCTCGGCGTCAAGACGCAGCTCCTCAACTCCGTGCCCGTCTTTCTCGGCCAGTTCAACGCCTTGATCATGCTCACCTGGGGCGCCTGGTTCGTCATCCAGGGCCAGATGACGGTCGGTATGCTGGCCGCCTTCATGGCGCTGATGGCGGCGTTCATCGCGCCGTTCGCGACGCTCGTCACCCTCGGCGGCACCGTCCAGGAGGCGCACGGCGACATGAACCGCCTGGACGACGTCCTCAAGGCGCCCATCGACCCACAGCTCGAAGGCGGGTCTTCGGCGCCGTCCCAGGTCGATGCCACGCCCAAGCTCGACGGCCACCTCGAGATCCGCGGGCTCGCCTTCGGGTACAGCCCCCTCGAGGAGCCCCTGATCCGTGGCTTCGATCTCGTCGTGCGACCCGGCCGGCGGGTGGCGATCGTCGGAGGCTCGGGCAGCGGTAAGACCACCATCGCCAACCTCGTCTGCGGCCTCTTCGAGCCCTGGGAAGGGCAGATCCTCTTCGACGGCAGGCCGCGCGAACAGATACCGCGCGAGGTCATGGTCGGGTCAGTATCGCGCGTGAGCCAGGACATCTACCTGTTCGCCGGGACCGGCACGGAAAACCTCACGATGTGGGACTCGACCGTGCCCGAGGAGTGGGTGCTGCGCGCCGCCGAGGACGCCTGCGCGCGGGACGTGCTGGCGAGCCGCCGCGGTGGCTTCTCCGGACCCATCGCGGAGGGAGGCGTCAACTTCAGCGGCGGCGAGCGCCAGCGCCTCGAGATCGCGCGCGCCCTGGCCGTGAACCCGCGCATCGTCATCCTCGACGAGGCCACGAGCGCCCTCGACCCCGTGACCGAAGCGAAGATCGACCGCGCCTTGCGACGCCGCGGCTGCACGTGCCTGATCATCGCTCACCGGCTGAGCACGATCCGCGATTGCGACGAGATCCTGGTGCTCGACAACGGGGTCATCGTGGAGCGCGGCACACACGATCAGCTGCTCGACCTGAAGGGGTCCTATGCCGCCCTCGTCCGCGAGTAGGCCACCCGCCGACGAAAGCTCATGGCTCGCCGGCCGCGACGACGCCGAGCTGCAGGGCAACCAGCCCTGGCTGCTCGACGATCGCGACCAGTACTGGGCCGTCATCGCGGGCAGCATCGACGTCTTCGCCGTGAGCGTCGATGCCGCGGGAGAGCCTCGCGCCCGGCACCACGTAGCCCAGGCCGGGCCGGGCCAGTTCATCTCCGGGCGCCCGGTCTCGCCCGGCGCCCTCGGCGCCGACGGCATGGCGCTGCTCGCCGTGCCGACGGGCACGGCCACGATCGTGCCGCTCTCGCGCGCCGAGGTGTCGGCGCTGCTGGCGGATCCCGAGGAGCGGCTCCTCGCCGTGCTCGCGCTCTCGGAGTGGGCGGAGACGTTGAGCGCCGCGCTGCCGGAGGCGCGACGCCCGTACGCCAGCCGTGCGGCCACCCCAGGCACGAGCCTCACGCTGTCCGAAGGGGAATCGCTGACCGCCCGCGGCGGCGCGGCCTGCGTGCGCGTGACCCACGGTCGGGCGCTCCTCGTCTCCGACCCGGCCATGCCGCTGGACGCCGCCCGCGGCTGGGTCCCTCTCACCAGCGACACGTGGCTTGAGGCGCACGAGGCCGTCACCGGCGACGTCGTGCACCTCGCTCAGGCCCTACGCGGCGAGCCTGGGCTCGCCCCTTTGGACGACCTGCTCGACCTGCTCCTGCGCGGCCTCTCGGCGCGCTACCAGCGCGAAGAAGAGGCCGAGCTGGAGCGACTGCAGGTGCGCGAGGCGGTGCTCCAGCAGGCGTTCGCGAACACCCTGGCCCGCCAGGCGAGCGTGCTCGACGCCGTCGCGCCCGGCGCCGAGGGCGTGGACGAGGACGATCTGCTCCGCGCCTGCAGGATCATCGGCGGGCGGCTCGGCGCGCGCTTCAGCCCCCCGCCCGACAGCTGGCAGGGCAGGATCTACGACCCCGTGTCGGCGATCGCCCGCGCCTCGCACGTGCGCTACCGCGTGATCAAGCTCGACGGCGAGTGGTGGCGCCGGGACAACGGCCCGCTGCTGGCCTTCACCGACTCCGACGGCGCGCCCGTGGCCCTTCTCCCGGCCTCGTCCAGGAGCTACCAGGCGCACGTGGCGGGTTCGCCCCATCCCCTCGCCGTGGACGCGGCCTTTGCCGCGACGCTCAAGCCGACGGGCTACATGTTCTATCGCCCCCTGCCCGAGCGCCCGCTGGGCGGCCGCGACATCCTCACCTACGTGCTGCGCGGCAGCCGCCGCGACGTCGTCGCCATCGGCCTGCTCAGTTTGCTCGCGGCGCTGATCGGCCTCGCTGTGCCCGTCTTCACCAACGTGGTGTTCACCTACGTCGTCCCCGCGGGGAACAGCGCCGGGCTGACCCAGATCGCCGTTGTCCTCCTCGTGCTGGCGGTCACCCTCGGGGTGTTCTCCTACACGCGCGGCGTGACCACGGTGCGCGTCCAGACGCGCATGGACAACGAGCTCCAGGCGGCGCTCTGGGACAGGCTGCTGGCGCTGCCGCCCTCGTTCTTCCGCGAGTTCACCGCCGGCGACCTTTCCACGAGGGTCATGTACATCAACCAGATCAGCGCGATCTTCTTCAACAGCGTGCTCGGCGCGCTGCTGGGCGCCGTGTTCTCACTCGTGAACCTGGTGTTGATCCTCACCTACAACGCACAGCTCGCGCTGCTTGCTCTCATCCTCATGGCCATCGCCTTCGCGGTGTCGCTCATCACCGCTCTGGGGCAGCTACGTGCGCGGCGCCGAGTCCTGGCTCTTCAAGGCCAGCTTTCCGGCGTCGTCCTCCAGCTCGTCTCGGCGGTGGCCAAGCTGCGCGACACGGGCGCTGAAGAACGCGCCTTCGCGCGCTGGAGCGACGGCTTCGTCGAGATGACGCGCTTCACACTCAAGGCCGCGAGGATCGGCATCGTGAGCAGCGTCTTCAATGCCGCCTTCCCGCTGATCTGTTCGGCCGGCGCGTTCGCCGTCTTCTTCTTCTTCGTCCGCGACAGCTTTCAGACCGGCCAGTTCATGGCGTACACGGCCGCCTTCGCCCAGCTCCTCGCGGGGCTCCTCGCGATGAGCATGGCGCTCGTCTCGCTCACCATGGCCGCCCCGCTCTACGAGCGCACCAAGCCCATCCTCGAGGCCATGCCCGAGGTCGACGACACCAAGGCCGACCCCGGCGAGCTGCGCGGCCACATCGAGATGAGTCACGTCACCTTCTCGTACGACCCGGACGCGCAGCCCACGCTCCACGACCTCTCCCTGGAGGTGCGGCCCGGCGAGTTCGTGGCCATCGTCGGCCCTTCCGGCGCCGGCAAGTCCACCCTGTTCCGCCTGCTCCTCGGCTTCGACACCCCTGAGACCGGAGAGATCCACTACGACGGGCAGGATCTGCGTACGTTGGACCTCGGCGCCCTGCGCCGCCAGATGAGCACCGTGCTCCAGAACGGCCGCGTCTTCTCGGGTTCGATCCAGCTGAACATCGCCGGAGCCGCCCAGCTGACCCAGGACGAGATCTGGGAGGCGGCCCGCGCCGCCGGTCTGGCCGACGACATCGAGGCCATGCCCATGGGCATGTTCACCTACGTCGCCGAGGGCGGCGTCACGCTCTCCGGCGGTCAGCGTCAGCGCCTCCTGATCGCGCGCGCCTTGAGCACCCGGCCCGCCATCCTGCTCTTCGACGAGGCCACGAGCGCCCTGGACAACCGCACCCAGGCCAAGGTCATGCAGAGCCTCGAGGCGCTCAACGCGACGCGCGTCGTGATCGCCCAGCGCCTCAGCACCGTGAGGGCGGCCGACCGCATCTACGTGCTGGAGGACGGCCGCGTCGCGCAGCAGGGCAGCTACGACGACCTCATGGCCCGGCCAGGGCTGTTCAAGCGCCTGGCGGAGCGCCAGCTCGTCTGAGCTCCTCCGACCACGATCTTCCGGACGCGAGCTGTCTGCCTGCGCCGGGCCGGCCAGCAGCCTCTATCTGAAGGCCTCGTCCTCCCAGCACGTCGCCACGAGCGCCTGCAGGAGATTCGCCTGACTGCTCATGACGTTTCGCTTTCCCGGCGCCGGCGGGCGCCTACCCCACGTACATGCCCGAGCCCACGTACCAGTCGTCGCCCGCCTTGATGACGTAGGCCCGCTTGTCCTGCTGCTCGCCGGTCTCGGGGTTGTCCCAGACGTAGCTGACCCAGCCGCTGCCCTTGTCCCTGGCCGTGGAGATGAGCTCCTTGACGAGGTAGACGCCGTTCGGGTCTTGGACGTCGAGGATGTTCTGGCCCACGAGCTCCGGCTGGCCGCCGCTGGCCAGCTCGTTGCCCTCGAAGTCCTCGGCGAGGATGTAGAGCTCGCCGTCGCGGAACTGCCCGTCCGGGTCCGAGAAGTCGGCGAGCGCCTGCTCCTTGCCGACGGCCTTGACATGCTCGGCGGCCTTCTGGACGAAGGCGATGACCTGCTGCTCGGTCACGGCGGCGCTCGACGCGGTAACGGTGCCGCCGGGCGACGCGCCCGGCCCACCGCCGGAGCCGCCGCAGCCCGCGAGCGCGGCGAGGCACAGCGCAAGCGCCGCTCCCAAGAGCATCGTCCGGTGTGCGGTCCTCATGGGCGCGTCCTCTCTGTCGGCATTCGGGCCTTCGGGGACTGAGTGTCCGTCTTCGCTGCGACAAGGTTCATCCCGACAACCGCTTCATCGGCAGAACCGCCAGAGGGTTCGATTCTCTGGGGCAGCGCCTGCGGCCCGGACCCTGAGCTCAGGCCCGCCGCGCAATCCATCGATCGGCTCGCCCGGCGCGCCCGCCGGCTTCCGCGAGCAAGGGGACGACGAAGAGGGGCTCCGGCGCTACGTCCGGCGCTGATTCGCATGGCTGCACGGCCGCCTCCGCGGCAGGGCCAGCAGCAAAGGGCGGTGCGCCCGGATTCGGATCACTGCGCTGAAACAGCTTCACATCGCCGGCCGGCGCGTGCGGGTCCGTTTGAAGGGCCTCGGTCCACAGGGATAGGGCCGGCGTCGCCCTCGCATGCCACCGTGCCGCCGGCTGTCGCAGGCAGCCGGTGCTTGGGCTTGGCGTTCCCCAATAGTCCTTTGCTATGTGCTACCCAGCCCAACCACACCAATACGACGGACCGTGCTGGGGGGTAAAGAACCCCTCGCTATCGCCCGCTGCACCGCGAATCCCGTCCAGCTCCGCGTCGCCCAGGGCGGCGGTCGGAGGCAGCGGGATCACCAGGGTGCGCACGTCTTCGGAATCGACGGCCACGTTGACGGTCATGCCGTCGGGGACCTGCACCCCCTCCGCTGCGAGCGTCGCCGCCGGGTCGGCCAGCAGCCTCTCCTTGAAGGCTTCGTCCTCCCAGCACTTCGTGATGACCCTCTGCATGGGGTCGTCTTGCTCGGCCATGATCCCGTCCTCTCGCGTCGCGGCTTATTGAACAAGAATACCTTTTCGAGTACAAGCATGACTATGGAACATCTGTCGCAGGGCGCGCTGGGGGCCAAAGGGCTCGACCGCCGGGGACGCTCGCGCGGCTGGGCCGCTGCCCCGGCCGCCGGCAGTCTTGAGAACCCGCCGACCGTGGCTACCCCGTTCTGCGCGGGACCCCGCCTCCGCCTGTCAGGGCCGCAGCTCGGGATCCAGCTCTGCCACCTGCTCGCGCACGTAGGCCTGTTCCTCGTCGCTCATGGCGCACCAGCCGCAGATCACGTCCTCGCAGACGGTCTTCATCTCGCGGCAGACATCGGGGTTTGGCTGGTGCATGTCGCCGCTGCGGGCCAGGTTGTCGTAGAAGCAGCCGCCGCCGCAGAAGTAGCGCGCCCAGCAGTTGCGGCAGGCGGGCAGGTTCTCGACCACGGCGCGGTGGTAGTCGTTGATCTCTCCGGCGCGGTAGTCCGAGAGGTGGCCGAGGCGGGCGTCCACGAGGCCCACGAAGCGGTGGCAGGGGTAGAGGTCGCCGTTCACGGCCACGGCGCGCATCCCCCGGCCGAGGCCGCAGCCGGCGTGGCGCTTGCGCCCCTCGGCCAGCGCCGCCGGCGGCGCCTGCGCGTCCAGGCGCCGCTCGCGGACCGCGGCGAAGAGCTCCGCCGTCTCGGCGCGCCGGTAGGCCAGCATGCGCTCCGCGGCCTGCCGCCGC
>Ga0247842_10001408_pt1 | contig 40444 bp, 31 predicted proteins | sample LaCruzMarch2015__3_FD_192411 | JGI IMG/M metagenome (GOLD analysis project Ga0247842, IMG submission 192411) | Freshwater microbial communities from meromictic Lake La Cruz, Castile-La Mancha, Spain - LaCruzMarch2015_19m | ecosystem: Environmental > Aquatic > Freshwater > Lake | place: Spain...
CATTTGAACGAACTCCAGTATCTCCTTGTGCACCGGTATCACCTTGTGGTCCATTTGAACCAACGCCAGTATCTCCTTGTGCACCGGTATCACCTTTTACTCCAGTATCACCTTGTAGTCCATTTGAACCAACTCCAGTATCTCCTTGTGCACCGGTATCACCTTGTGGTCCATTTGAACCAACTCCAGTATCTCCTTGTGCACCGGTATCACCTTGTGGTCCATTTGAACCAACTCCAGTATCACCTTTTACTCCAGTATCACCTTTTGCTCCAGTATCACCTTTTACTCCAGTATCACCTTTTGCTCCAGTATCGCCAGTATTACCTTTTGCTCCAGTATCGCCAGTATTACCTTTTGCACCAGTATCTCCTTTTGCTCCAGTATCTCCAGTATTACCTTTTGCACCAGTTGGTCCAGTTGCTCCATCACCAGTTCCTCCACCACCAGTTGGTCCAGTTGCACCTGTTGCACCTACAGTTCCAGGAGGTATTGTTCCATCAAATACAATACCATTATAAAAGTATATCTTATTTACACCAATAAGAGAATTACCACTAAAATCTATATGACTATTAGACAATATTTTAGAGTTTAATAATCCAACTTTTTCAGAGATTGTCAAATTATCATTATTCGCATAATGATTACGAACAATATTACTATTTGCTGCATAATTTAATCCACCATATTTACGAAATGATTGATTCATAATTTACAATATACAATATATTTTTTTTAAAGTTTATCCCCGCCGTAAATTATATTATATTAAATACATATGGAAATGGAATATTCTGTTGAAAATGAAATTATTGAAGATATCGGTTTTGTCGATGAAAATAATATATATAATTCTACTACAAATAATCCTACAAATATAGTAGACAAATTATCAAAAAGAACTTTAACATCTTCATCTAGAAATGGAGAAATTAAAACATTAAAACCTGTTACAATTACCCCACAATTACAACAAAAAAAAAAGATATCATATGATGATTTATTATCTAATATGGGTATGACTTTAGTAAACGGCAAATTAGAATTATATAATATATCGAAATTACCTCCTCCATATCAACCACCAAACAACCCTAAATACCGAAATGTAAATGATTACACATATCAACAAAATCGTATGTCCCAACAATCGCGACCAATGCAACAACAACAACAATTGCAACAACAACAATTTCAACAACAACAATTACAACAACAACAATTACAACAACAACAATTGCAACAACAACAATTGCAACAACAACAATTGCAACAACAACAATTGCAACAACAACAATTTCAACAACAACAATTTCAACAACAAGAACAAGAACAACCAATGACAAAACAACAATATAAAAAATATCTAGCTCTCGAATATCTAAAAAATCAAGAGGCCAGAAATCGCATAGGACAAATAAAATCTAAAAAATTATTATTCCCAACAACCGGTCCTGGTTCGGTTTCAATAAATAGTTCGAATATGAATCGGTTTTTTTCATTCAATACGTCAAGATGATAATTCATTATTTAAAGATAATAAAATATATATTTTAAAATGAGCGTCAGCATGAGCATGAGCATGAGCAATAGCATGAGCAATAGCATAACAAATGACAACTCGTATAATGATATTTATGTCAATATATTAAAACAATATGCAAATAAGGTTTCAAATGAATGGACAACTCCTGAAGAACGTAAACAAGCACAATTCAAATCATCTGCATATAAAAAAGCAGCACAAACCATATCAAAAATATCACATCCTATTACAGACCCTCAACAATTAATTCAAGTTCCTGGTATTGGAAAGAGTATTATCGAGAAATTGATGGCATATTATCATAATAATGATACAATAACATCCGCAATAATAATAGAGGAAACACCTATCGACCTTTTCACAAATATATATGGAATCGGTTCTGTTAAAGCAAAAGAAATTGTCGACAAAGGATTTACTACAATTCAACAATTAAGAGATAATTTACCAAAAGCAAATCTGAATGAAAAACAACAAATCGGACTCCAATACTATGAACCTCTTCTTGAAAGAATACCTCGCAATGAAATCACTCAATATTCTAAAATTATCGAGAAATATGCTCCTCATATACAATTTGAAATAGTCGGTAGTTATCGTCGTGGTGTCGCAACGAGTGGTGATATTGATATTATTATAACTTCTTCATACCCGGATGATTTCACAGCATTGATTGATCTACTTGTCGAAAAAGAATTGATTATTGAAATATTAGCAAGAGGACAATCAAAATGTCTCGCCATTTCACAATTATCAGCATCCCATATCCCACGCCGTATTGATTTCTTATTTACTTCTATCAAAGAATATCCGTTTGCTATCCTTTATTTCACTGGAAGTAAGGATTTTAATACCTTTTTTCGGTCTTATGCAAATGAACAAGGATATTCTCTCAATGAACATACGATTACTTCTACTATTACTGGAAAGTTTGTAGACTATCCATTCGAGACAGAACGTGATATTTTTGATTTTATTGGTTTAGATTATATTGAACCGATAAAACGAGAACATTTTACTGTATCCATATCTATATCCGATAAAACAATGCCACAACAAGAACAACCGATATCTAAAACAAAAACAACGATAAAAACGGCAAAAACGGCAAAAACTGCAAAAACAACGACAAAACCAACAACACCAATAAACTTTATTTATAATGAATATAAAAAAAACGGCATATCCGCACTCGCAAATCTAGATGAAGACACACTTATATCCCTTATTTTAAAAGCAGATGATTCGTATTATAATACTACAATTTCTGAAGATATATTATTGACTGATACCGAATACGATATTATGAGAACTTATATAGAAAAGACATATCCATTAAACCAATATTTTATGAATACTACTTCTGTTGGAGCACCACCATCTACTACAAATAAAATAAAATTGCCAGTGTATATGGGTTCTATGAACAAAATCAAACAAAACGATACACAATCACTCATGAAATGGTTAAATATGTTCAAAGGTCCTTATATAATATCTTGTAAATTAGATGGTGTTTCAGGACTATATGTTCTCGAAAATGACGGAACAGAAAAATTATTTACTCGTGGAGACGGCAATTATGGGCAAGATATAAGTCATATGATTCCATATCTCAATTTACCGAAATTACAAGAAAATACTAGAACCATTATTCGTGGCGAGTTTATTATCTCTAAAAACATATTTAAAGAAAAATACGCAGCAAATTATTCTAATTCACGCAATCTCGCAGCCGGTATTATTAATCGACATAAAAATATAAATGATAATGATGATATCGAGAAATATAATAATATTAATTTTGTCACATATGAAGTCATTGAACCAATAATGAAACCTAGCGACCAATTGAAATATCTCTCGAATAATGGGTTCAATATTACTCATTTTATTTCAAGTGAAACAATCAATCACGATATACTCGCGAAAATATTAACAACGTTACGCAAAAATTATTGCTATGAAATAGACGGTCTCATTATTACAAATGATGACATTTATCAGCGAAAAAATGGCAACCCTGAACATTCATTCGCATTTAAAATGATATCTTCTGACCAAATCGCAAATGCAACAGTTGTCGATGTTATTTGGGCTCCGAGCAAAGATGGCTACCTGAAACCACGCATTCAAGTTCAACCAATTACTGTCGGAAATGTAAAAATTACTTATTTAAACGGTTTTAATGCCGCATATGTTTTCAATAATAAAATCGGACCAAACTCAGTCATCCAAATAATACGTAGTGGAGATGTTATTCCTCATATATTAGATATTCTTACACCTGCAAATGAACCCAAAATGCCTTCATCAGAGACCCCATATCATTGGACTAAAAGTGGTATTGATATTATTCTGGATAATATAGAAGATAATATTGGTGTTAAATTGAAACAGATAACGCTATTTTTCCGCAAAATAGGTGTAGAAGAACTCAGTGAAGGAAATATACATCGAATCATGAATGCGGGATTCGACTCTGTTCAGAAAATAATTCAAATGACGATTAACGACTTCTTATCAATCAATGGATTTCAAGAGAAAATGGCGGCGAAATTATACTCGGGAATTAAAGATAAACTATCGTCAGTGACAATTGAACAACTCATGGTCGCTTCTAATATATTTCCACGAGGAATGAGTACAAATAAAATAAAACTGATTTTAGATACATATCCAGATATTTTAACAAATATTACGATTGACAGTATTCAACATATTTCAAAATTAAAAGGCATGTCTCTTCAAAGTGCAAATGCTTTTATTGAAACCGTTCCAGTTTTCTTACAATTTATCGATGAAATTATTGTAAATGATTCTATAAAAACACAACTATTTGCACCAAAAAATAATGATACACAAACACAAACACAAACACTTTATAATTATGATAAATCTCATCTTCTAGATAATAAATCCGTAGTTATGACTGGATTTCGTGATGCTGAACTTGTACACAAAATCGAATCAGTTGGTGGTATTGTTTCTTCTACAATGAATAAAAAAATATCATTTGTTTTATGTAAAAATCCGGATTCTGTAAATAATAAGTTAAAAGAAGCACATCGTTTGAATATTCCAATTATTAGTAAAGACGATTTTATGAATACATATTTTCATTCATCATCTGGATAATTTTAGACATTTAGACAATTCGACATTTAGACAATTTGTCAATTTGTCAATTTGTCAATTCATCAAAATAATATGAATATATCATGATTCATATTATTTTATTACATATTTGGTAATTTAAAACACCGATTATTTATAAAAAATGAAAAATATATATAAATATATAATTTGTAATTTAAATTACAATAATGGAAACGAATAAATATCGTGGTAAAGGATATTGGGATATGGTGATAAAATCAAATGAAGATACAGAATATCCTTCTAATATGGGACAAAAATGGAGCGATGAAGAAGACAAATTATTATTAGAAGAACTAAATAATAATATAGATATTGAAATAATAGCACAAAAACACGGGAGAACAATTGGAGGTATTAATTCACGAGTCCAAGAAATCGCATACAAAATGTATTTAAAAAATATATCTATTGAAGAAATAATTAAACAAACTAAATTAGATTATAATTCTATGAATTAAAACTTAACAATATATTCCAGTTCTTTTGAATTATGCAATTTTGTTGCTTGTTCGACCGAAATTCCTAAAGCACCAGAAGCTACGTCACTTGATAATGCTTGTATCCCTCCTAATAAAGTTATTTCATTTAAATTAGTTGTTTCATTTAAATCATTTGATATAATCGCTTCATAATATTCTAAATCATCATTTGATATATTTAATATACTATGAAAGAATCCAGCCGGTAGAGCAATAATACTACCCTCATTAATAGTAAAATAGTACATTTTTTCTAAACCTCCATCTCCAATTGAATCTAGAAGTGATACATATGCTTTTCCTTTATGCACGTATAATATTACATTTACATTTGTATACCAGTGAGGTAAACGTAATGAACCTGGTTTAATAATAGTTTTTTGCCAAGCCATATTTTTCATTTTTGGTGCATTTTTATTGGTGATTCGTCTAATCTCACCTAATTCAGTTTTGTATATTGGCTTTAATGAACTCATATTACTAGAAAAAGGACTATTTATTATTTTTTTACTAGCTAGATTGGTTGTAGGTTCATATTTACTTAATCTATTTTTCAATTGTTGTTTTTTAATAATTGTTACTTCTTCATCCGATAAATTTGTAGAAGCACTAAGTATTTCATTAGGAAGAGACGACCACGCGTCTAAAAAATCTCTATCAGCCGCATTTGGATTATTATAAGACACTAAAAAACGTGTTTTTTCTGTACTAAAGTTTTCTAAACAATGAAGAGTTCCTTTTGGAATAAACCAAGAACCCATTTCTTCTGCCGTAAAAACGTGTTTATCTTTTTTATTTCCATTCCAAATTGTTACACGTATTTTACCGTTTAATACTAATCCTATTTCATCTCCATCAGAATGCCAGTGAGGAACTCTCATAGAATTATCCACTAAATCATAAAAAAATAATTGTCCATAATCTTCTTTAATTTGACTTCCGAGCTCAGATATACGCAAACCAGCTGAGTTTAAACTTTTAGAACCATTTTTTAGCAAATCCATAGTATAAGGACATTTGTTGTTACTTCTATTTTTTTTTAAAAAGTTTTTAATTTTATTATTTTCTGAAGTTCTGATTTGTTTTTTTGTTGATTTTTGTCTACTATTATTTTTTTTTGTTAATTTCATATATATAATAATATAATAAAAAGGTAATTTTAATATTGTAGTATTCCTTCTAATTTATACGAGTAATCCATATAAATCATTATGACAATATTATTGTATTCAACAATTTACAAATTACAATTTTTTCAATTTTGAACAAATAATTATAAATAATAAATATCATGTTTAACTAGCAGCGGCACTAGCCTTTGCTGTGGCTGATGCACGCCTAGAAGCTGATGTTGCAGCTTTTCTCATTTCAAATGTCGATTTTATTTGAAAAATTATCAAAATTATATTTGTAACTAATATTTGTAATTATACATTAATATTAATTAATAATTAAGTTATATAATTTTCCGTAATATATATTTAATCTTATTATGAACAAACAATACAAAAAAGACAAAATAATAAATCAAACAAAAATAAAACTAAGGAACTAGACAATATGTTTATTAGTATTAATAATACTGATTATATAGAATTGCTAAATGATGTAAAAAATATGAAAAATGATATTAAGCAAATAAAAAACACACTTGAAGAATTAGTTGAAATGATGAAAGCAGTTTATGATTTTGAAAATACTTAAAATTGGCATTTTAAAATGTCCAAAAGTGTAAAATAATTTTATTAAAATTATTAAATATCTCGAGATACTTGCGTATATAAATACTGCCATATTTTACGATTATTTGGATCATTCGGTGTATCAATCTTTATTCCTGTAATCTTACCCAATATCTTGATATATATATCATCAAAATTATAACGTTTTGCATTTGTAGCTCTCCATTTTATCTGAAGAACTGTTAATAATTTCTTATAAAGCGAACAAATCAATATCATAAAATGTTCTGGCTCCATCTTTATCCATCGTTGTCCATTTCCTAAAATATAAGATGCAGAATTATTTTCAGGACTTGAACTAGGCGTCGTATGTGTCATGATGCCTGAATCTTCAAATACCCCATAAATATATATCATTGACTTCTTTAAATCACACGATATAATCGGAAGTTGAATATTTTCTTGTATAATTGCCAATTGACGAGATATAATAGCCGATATCACTTGGACTATATTATCAGATATCAAACTTTCTACATCTTCTTCTGTAATATCGATTGAACTTATCCATTCGTGATATGTATCTTCTGGCTGTTTTTGTTGCGATTGCGAGTTCAATCGCTCTAATATATCAACCTTCTTCAAACTAACACCTCTTTGGATAATTTTCTCCAAATTAATCACCTTTTCTTGTAATTTTTTATTTTGAACACTTAGCTCTTTAAGCATTTTATACATTTGAAATTGTGAAGGCATATTTTCTTCATCGTCTTCTATATCAACTTGTTTATTACTACTCGAAATAAGTTCGCATAATATTACATGTCTTTCATATTCCGTCTTTTTTCGAATATGGTATTCTTTCTCACAAAACGGACAACCAATTTGATTCAAGTTCATTCTTCTATTGATTAATACAATTATAAATATTATATATTTTTATTCAATTTAATATTTTATTCAATATTTCAATATTTCAATAAATCAATATTTTATTCAAAAAAATAATATTTATCTGATTTATTATAATGGAAGAATACAATACTACTAATAATAATAAAACAGCATATCTTCTCAATAAGTTTTATCATTGTAAGTCACCTACCTTTATTCTTGGTTCTAATGACCCAGCTTTTCAATACCAAACACAGAAAATTATTCAGAATACAGTTGGTGTATATTCATCAATATATACAGATAATTTAAGTGCACTCAACATATTTCAATATCCAAAAATTAGAGAACAAGTCAATTGGAATCAAATGAGTGACCGTGCAAATCCTCATTACCAAACAAATAGTAGTACTTCTCAAGGCAGTTTTTATCATGGTAACAGTAGACGACATACTCAGACTAGATGTCAACCAGGAGCTACTAATCCAGGTGGTTTAGGTGTGGATATTAAACATAATTCATACTGTAGGTATTTAGGACGATTAAAAGGACGAAAACCATTTAAAAGAGAAGTTGTATCATCAACATTTGGTAAACCAATTCCATTTAACCCAGCATTACCTGTTTATGGTGCTAAGACAATGAAAATGAATATTGTTAGTAGATGTAATAATTGTCCGGAATATTCGAAATATAACCCTCTTGTATATAAAATATATGATAGTGCGGAAAAATTGGATACCATAGAGACTATATGAAATACTCTATAAGAGAATGTAATTTATATTATTTACTATTTTTGTAAAAAATATAGTAATATTATTTATATAATTAATGAGTTCTATTTACATTATAAACAAACTTGATATACATGAAAATATATTAAAACTGATTAAAAGAATTAATATTGATCAATATCATATAATAAATACACTAAAAAAACGTTTGAATCGTTTGAATCGTTTGGTAATTATGGATAGTGCTGATGGAATTGATGATACTGATGAAAATGATGGAACTGATGGAATTGATGGAACTGATGGAATTGATGGAGCACAAGGACCACAAGGACCACAAGGACCACAAGGACCACAAGGACCACAAGGAGAAAAAGGTGATGCTGGAACAAATGGAATAGATGGATTAAAAGGTGATGTTGGACCACAAGGATTAAAAGGAGATGCTGGAACGAATGGAATAGATGGACCACAAGGACCACAAGGACCACAAGGATTAAAAGGTGATACTGGAACGAATGGAATAGATGGGTCACAAGGACCACAAGGACCACAAGGATTAAAAGGTGATACTGGAACGAATGGAATAGATGGGTCACAAGGACCACAAGGACCACAAGGATTAAAAGGTGATACTGGAACGAATGGAATAGATGGGTCACAAGGACCACAAGGAATACAAGGATTAAAAGGAGATGCTGGAACGAATGGAATAGATGGGTCACAAGGACCACAAGGAATAAAAGGAGATACCGGTGATACAGGAGCAAGTGGAGATTTCTTGTTAACATCAGAAAATACATGGTCTGAAAAAAATATATTTAATTACGGTATTGGATTACCAACAATTGGTTATTCATTACCAATGGCAAATAGTATTGGATATCAAATTAAAAAACCTATAAATTTCAGTGATATTCAAAATACAACATCATCAACACAAACACTTGCATCAATTCAATTAACAGAAGGTGTATGGATTATTTCATTTGTATTAAATATGACAGCCGGAACTATTGCTCCAAATTTTGGTTCATTTCAATTATATGTTCTAGTAAATGATATTTGGATAGCAAATTATAATAATGATGATAGATGTGTTTGTGGATTTTACAATAATGATGGTGGAGTTTATATTTCATCGCTAACATCTCTTTATTCTTCTATAGGTGTTTATTCTGTACCAACTTCAACTTTATATACAATTGCAAATATAGGTTATTTTATATATACACCATCAACAAATATAGACTTTTTATCAACTGGAAACATGATAGCTACTAGAGTTGGATAGAAAATAAAAACAATCAACAATGGATAATACAAATTAAATAATATATCAAATAAGTTTAATAAATAAGTTTAATATAATTGATATTATCTCAATATATAATATAATATAATATAATATGAGACCTCAATTAATTCAACTCAGAAGTGTAGGAAATATTAGAAAACCTCGCGTATTAGGTACAAACTTGAATAATAATCAATTACAAAAAATAAATATGTCTTCACAACAACCGAATTATAAAAGTCGTTTATATACTCATGCTTTATTTCGTGATTCAATGGTGAAAATGGTGAATGGACCACATCGTCCTTGTGGAAGTTGTGGTAAGTAAAATAATATAATATAAATAAAATATTATATTATTGTATGCCTGTCCGTTTCTCACCTTATACTAGAGCAACGAATTATTCGACACTTAGTGTATATATTCCAGTAACTAGAATATTGAATAATTGTAGCAATACTTTATGTTATACGGCAAATCATAATTACATAAATCAACCACATTCAGGTATAGGAAATGTAGGTCGAACTGCGGCAGGATATCTTCATTGTCGAAAGCGATTATAGTTTTATAAAATAATAATATATAATCATGATATGTGTTAGGTTACAATTACTATTTCAAAAAAATTGAAATACTAATTAATAGAGTATATTGTATTACTTTACTATTACAACAATGTCGGTATCTTTACAAACGACAAATAATACAATTCTTTATATTCCATTTGTTGGAGAACAATATAATGAAGATAATATTCGACAAGTATTTGCGTTTAATCAGATTGAACCAATACGTTCTATTATATTCTTACAACACAACTATATGATTGGAACAATTGAATTGGGTTCTGTTGAAGAAGATTGGGGTTGTCCAGTCATTATTGAAATGGATAATAATATATTAGACCGGAGTCCATATCAATATTATAATATTAATGATATAATTAATCATTTAATAAACTCTGGACGTTATTCTGTTGATGTTGAAGGTCCAGATGGCGACTTTTGGTTAATTCAACTACATCAGCAAGAGCAAGAGCAAGAGCAAGAGCAACAACAACAAGAACAACCATAATATATTTATTCTTCTGCTTAGTTACTACTTACCTTACTGATTAAATTATTATTGAAAAAATGATAACATTTTATTTAAAATCTATAAACTCTTTATGAGTTGTTTGGCACGCGTAGCGATGCCATTTTTTTTCGTTGCTCTTGCACGAATATATGCGGAATAAACACCTTTTTTATTAATAGTGCATGTATTTTTAGTACAAATTGGATAAGAGATTTTTTTACCTAAAAAACAACGACGACCACAATGTTCCAACATTTTTCTGCGTTGCTTAGTAGATGATGGTTGTTGTTTTTTCCATCCTTTCCACGGAGTTCGTTTACTAGACTGCGACATTTTATTATAGAATAATAAAATAATATTCTATAATATGATGAATGATTTCATCGAGAAAAACTCTATTATAAGTATGAGCTCATCAGATGATGAACTCATAAATAATGATAATATAGAAATTGATATTCGAACAAATATGGATGAATTAGAAGAAGAACAAGAACAAAAACAAGAAAAAGCATATGCAGAAGCAGAAAACTTTATGATAAAAGAACGCAAACTCTACCATATTAATGATGATGATATCCATATATCCGGACATATTTATGGACACCGAACTAGAACCACAAAAAAATTATCTTATAAACAAGTCGAGAAAGATTTTAATGACCAATATTCATCAATAAATCAAAATTATTCTTCTTCGTTTGATGTATTAGCAAGTTATCTGAAAGGACATAAAATCATCTATATGGAATCGACAGACTATTGTGAATTGAACTTACATAAATTAATGATGCCATCTATTATTCTATCTACATCTGCTACAGTATTATCATCCGTAGTAACAATTTATAATTGGGGGCCTATTTTACTTGCATCAGTGAATGCGACGATTGCGTTTTTACTCGCATTAGTCAATTACTTTAAACTGGATGCAGCAGCACAAGCACATAAAATATCTGCACATCAATATGATAAATTACAAAGTTCAGTAGAGTTTACTTCTGGTTCGATTCTCTTATTTAATACGACAAATCATATTGAGAATGTAGGGATAAAAAAAGCGGAGAATACTAGAAATACTATAGCCATGATAGAAAATAATACAACAACAATTGATATAGAATTGACGAAAAAATTAAATGAGGTTGAAAAGAAAATAACTGAAATTAAAGAGACAAATCAATTTATAATACCTTCTTATATTCGACATAATTATCCGATTATTTATAATACAAATATATTTTCAATTATTAAAAAAATAGATGATATCAAAAAGCAAAAAATAACATTACTTATGAATATCAAAAATCAAATATATTATTTAGAAATATCAATACATTCATTAAACTATAATAAAATTGACAAACTTGAACTTATAAGTGACAATAAAAATACTAGTCAAATAACAGAAATAAGAAAACAAATTACGAGTTTAATTACAAAAAAAAGAGAATATATGGAAGAGATTCTAATGCTTAAATCCGCATTTTCTGTCATTGATGAAATGTTTCAACAAGAAATAACAAATGCAAATATTATCAAAGAAAGATGGTTTCCTTCTATATTTTATATTATGTATCCATTGCCTTCTCCTGAAAAGATAAATCCATTTATTTATAATTTAATGCGACCTTTTGATGAGATGAATCTGATAATATCCACGACGACACAATAACAATAATTAATATCATATTCGTTAATACTAATACAAATAAGAATATTATTTGTACTATTTGCAATAATAAAGCTAATATTGATAAAATTGTTTCATAATATTCTTTACATATTATTATAATTTCATAATACAAGTTTATATAATTGATTTGATTTCTTTGATTGATGTAACCGATGTGATGAATGTGACCGTTATGATGAATGTGATGATGATTATGACGTATTATTATAGGAGTATGTTCCATAAAATCAGGGAGTTTCCCATCTATTTTTGTTCTAATGATGTCATTTTCAAAATTGAAAGAAGTGATTATTTGTCTACACATTGGACATTTGATATGATTTGATTCTATAGAGTATGAAATCATATATTGTTTCAAACAATCCGCACAAAATACATGATTACAATTTGTCATAACAATATTTTCTTGGTGAAGAAGGCAATAACAAATAGTACATTCTTGTTCTTGTGTCGAATTATCTTGTTCTATTTTGAAATGAGATATGATTGCATTATATTCTTTGTTTATAAGTTTGATTTTGAACTTATTTATAAAGTTGATTTTGAAATTGATTGACGACATATTGTTTTTGTCCTTGAGTGTTTTCTTTGTTTTGTACTAATATATTGAAAATAATTATCAAAAAAATCAATTTAATTTTATAAAATTATTTATAACACAGATTTTAAGTTACAGATAATTCACACCTAAAATAAAAAAATTGAAATACTTTTTACAATGAAAAAGAAAGATATTTTATCGGAGAAACAACGAGCTCAAACATTTCAAAATGTCGACAACAAAAACAACAACAACAACCAAATTGACCATTGACTATGCGATGGTTCCAGAGAATGTTCCTTCATTGTGCATTCCAAGTGTGCGTCCTCAGATGTATGAGGAAAAATTGCAACGTATTATCGAGGATTTGAACATTGGCGAAGTTACGAAAATTGACATGGTGCCTTATACTCCGTTGCTATCTAGCAGCCGAGTGTATCGTGTGTTTATCCATTTGAAATGGAAAATAGACGAGAGCACCAACAAAATTCGCACAAAACTTCTGAATGGTCGTCAGGTCAAAGTGATATACGAAGAACCTTGGTTGAAGGAACCTTTGTTCTGGCATATCTTTGCTGCGAGTAGTGTTGAAAAACCGCCACCTTGTCCAGCACCAGCACCATGCTTACAAATGGCAGCAGTTGCACCATGCCTACAAGTGGCAGCAGTTGCACCATGCCTACAAATGGCAGCAGCGCCATGCCTACAAGTGGCAGCAGCGCCATGCCTACAAGTGGCAGCAGTTGCGCCATGCCTACAAATGGCAGCAGTTGCGCCATGCCTACAAATGGCAGCAGCACCGTGTTTACAAGTGGCAGCAGTTGCACCATGCCTACAAGTGTCAGCAGTTGCTAGAGAAGAAGAACGTGAACGTGAATGTGAACCAGAACCAACAACAACAACAACACCTCCTCTTCTTCATGAATTTGAATATGATTATGACAAGGATGATGATGATGTTTCCGAAACTTTATCAGAAGAATATCTTTCTGCAAGTTTGGAATTGAGTTCTCTCAGTTCAAGTTCATGTTCATCTTCTTCCTCCAATACGGAACCACGAAGACAACGATTGACGTTGGATGTGGATGATTATGGAGTTGCTGAAATGGCAATGGTGTATACAAACCTTCCTGCCGTGTCCGAATTGCCAAAGAAAAGGAAGAAATCTACCATCGCATCAGTCAAAAAAATTATCAATGTTGTTGTTGTTACAGAAGAAAAGGATGAAGACTAATATTTCAGTTCAATTTACAAAAAAACAAAAAAACAAAAACAAAAAAAGGTAATCAAGTGATACAATGGAAAATCTAAAAATTGCTTCTATGAACAGGTATTTTCGAGAAAAAGAAGAGAACATATTATATGTTCAAGTTTCAACAAATCAAATGAGGTAAGTGGAACAATAAATAATGATTCTTTGTTAATTACAACAAAACACTAATATTCTCTTATTTACAGAATTGAAAAAGGGGTGGTTAGGCACCCTTTTTTCTTCGTATATAAGTACAAATTGTGCATCAAAATGCGGTATTATGAAGGGTATTTCTTTCTATAAAAAAGTATAACGATGAATATGAATAATAATAATAATAATAATAATAATAAACCAAAATATTCGACAAATCAAGAACAAGTATTACGGAAAATTGGTACACATTCATATTCTGTAAAATTAAAAGATGATAGATATAAATCACAACTTCTCGAATCAATCCAATCTCTATATTTTATTCCAAAAATAACAATAAATTATCTCAGAAATGAGTTTCAATTATATGCATCTACTGTCCAAACCGTCCAAGAATGGTTGACAAAAAATGGAAATGGACGGATGTCATATGATACTTCTGTAAAAATGATGGCTTGTCTAGATCAACAACAACACATATTAAACGAAAAAGGATATTCATTTTATACTTTTAATACAGAAGATTTGCTCATTATTGACGATAACCATTTTATTTGTATTAATGCGAAACATATATGTTCAACTCATGAAGAAGATAATATTTCTTCAATTAAATCGACAAAAAACAATACAAATATATTCTTCAATTTGTCGACAACTTATTCTAAGGATGATTTTTGTTCTCCAGAATTACAACAATGTCGGCGTATACCGAATTATACAATTCATATATCATCATTCTATTATACATTTGCTTCTCTCATTTTTTACTGTTTATTTGGAGAACGATTATCTGAGAAAAATAAAGACGCTTTCATGAATACTATTATATATACTCCATTATTTTGGTTTTTTCAGAAAGGATTACAATATGAACCAAAAGAGAGAAAATGTTTTTTTATTTCATAACAATAAAAAAATTAATCGCCTAGTTCTCTAGTTGCTTTTTGTATAAATATTTTATACTTCTATATAATAATATGTCGATTCAAACATTCAAAGTAAAGAGCATCATCGCTAATCATGGTGTAAAAATTAGTGGGAAACCAGCACCGGGATATTGGATGACACAAGGACCATTTGGAGGAGGAGAAACTGGACAACCCACATTTGGAACAAATGGGTTTTCTCTTCAAGGAGGACGACGTAATGGTGGATATATAGGAAAAACATATCAAATGAGTCAAAATGGAACTCCTTATTTTGGAGTTTTCCCTATTGGGAATGGAGGAACATGTGGGCGATATCCTATTAGTCAACCGGTATTTAATTGCCCGAATGTCAAAGTAGATACGAGAGGCAAACAATTTCGCTATATTAAACCAAGTGTTCTCTCGACCAAGGGAATGTTGGAAAGGAAATATATGTGGATTAATAACGGACAATATCCGAATTATTGGGTCCAACCTGTCTATTGTAATAGTAATCTCTCTGATAATGCGAGTCAACAAGTATACATCGATAACAAGACCGCACAAAATATTACAGTCAATAATACAAATGCATATTGGAAATATGTCGGAAAAGATGGTTGTAATAACACTTTTTGTCGAAATAATTCTACAAACTCTAATTATAATTCCTTCAATATTCAATCGTCTAATGGAAAATATACAAAGTTTTTGACAATTCCACAAGACGCATCACAATATACTGTCCAAATACAACGAAAATGTGCGAATCCAATCGGCAGACAAAAACCGTTCCCTTTTGCTTGGAATAATACACATACTGCTAGTATCGGCAGTTTGAGTTCTGCTTGTATTCAATCAGGTACAAATGGTCCTCCTATCCCATTGGAACCGACACCCGTTTATTTGGAACCTCCTGCATGGTATACGACACCTTGTAATAATTTAGGACAATGATTATGAAATGATTTAATACATAATTAACATTTTTTTCAAATTATTAATACGACTATATATTATTACGTAATATGCCATATGCAAAATCGTCTTTATACAACAATTATATTTCTCCTGATACAAAATCACTAATGAAAGGTGGTTCAACAAAAAATATACCAATTACATCCGTATTTCGTCTTATGTCAGAAAAGAAACAGTTTATCCTTCTAACGTTTGCAAATCTCATTATTCAATTAGGAATCACTTATTATTTCATGGAAAAATATACAAACACATTTACAACATATCAAACTGTCGGTCTCTTTATTGTCATATTTTTCATATTAATCATAATGTCAATAATACCAATGCCTTCTTGGTTGAAGTTCATATTATTCACAATTATATCAGCAATATTTGGAGTTCTTCTCTCTTCATTGAAGAAAATGGTGAGTCCAGAGATATTGAAAATTACAATTATTGGAATAATAGGGATTTATATAACAATGTTCCTAATAGGTCTATTTATGTTAATGACAGGTATCCAGTTAAGTTATAAGTTTGGCCTCATTCTATTTTTCTCGTTATTAATACTCATTTTTTTCGAGATAATCAGTTTTATTATTGGAACTGCAAGTTTATGGCATAAAATATTAAGTATAATAGGATTATTTATATTCTCAATTTACATAATATACGATACAAATAATATACTTCAACGAAATTATTATGGCGATTTTATTACCGCATCAATGGATTATTATCTCGATATATTGAACTTATTTGTATATTTATTAGACCTAATTGGCTATAATTAATAATTTATTTTATCAAACAATATAAATATTTAGATATAATATTTATTAGATATGTCTAATTTTATTGATACGACAACAGAAAATGCAAATGCAAATGCACAACTATTAAATAACTATAATAATATGTTTTTCAATAAATCCGAGTATCAAGAACTATTGAAAAAATATGACCGTTATTTATTATTGCAACTAAGTATTTCGAGAGATTTACCAAATTATAATGAAGTCTTCAATCGTTATACAATAAATGCGAGACAACATAATACAAATATTTTAAATAATTTCTTCCCAGATGCGGGTTTCAATCTCTTTACAACTGAATATACAATTTGTGTTGAACATGAGACTATCAAGTTAGATTTTGGAGTTCAATGTGCTGGAACAATAATTACAGATACAAATCGTGTATTTCCATCTGGATTTTATATGTATCCGCGTTCAAGTACAGGTAGCAAAACTGGATTGCGTTTGGCAAATAGTGTAGGTATTATTGATTCAGGATACAGAGGTAATCTGATGGCAGTATTTGATAGTAATAAAACAGAAAATATGAATCCATATACATCATTAGTTCAAATATGTGGTCCTTCTTTGATACCTCTAGTGGTTGAAATTGTCGAAGATTTGAATAATAATACAGAGAGAGGAACTGGTGGTTTTGGTTCAACTGGAGTATAAGAAGTAAATCATGAGTTAATCGAGAAATAAAAGCGGTATTGTATTATATTATAATGTAATTATAATATAATTCCAAGAATGAGTACAACAACAAAACAATCACAAACAATAAAAAGTAAACAAACAAAAATATTTAGAGCAACAAAGATGGAAATAGCTGTATATATTACCATCTTTATTGTATTCATTATAACATCATATATATCCCCACAAATTATAATATTTTTATTTACTAATCCATTTGGAATTGGAATACTTCTTTTTACTATCGCAATAATATGTTATTTTAACAATAAATTGGGATTTGGTATTTTCGCGGTATTTATTATTTTATATGTATCTATTACTCTTACAATGAAATCTCATGATGAATTGACTTCATCTTCAAAAAATAATAAAAATGAAGGTTTCGACAATCAGACTCAGACATTTAAAGATAGTTATATAGTTCTTCAAAATGGATGGACAGAAGAGTTAGTTAATGAGTTCTTACAATATGAGAGTTTTTATAATCCAAATTATCATTTTGATATGAATATTATTCAACAACAAGTAAAACCAGATGAAGTAAAAGAATACTTAAAAACTGGAATATGGAAATGGTCTCCTGAAATACAAAACTTATACAAAGTAACTATTTCGAGAAATCCATATATCAGTTTTAGTCCAGGAACCGCATTAAATAACGCACAACAAATATATAATGAAACTGCCATTAAAGAAATCATGGCATGGGATACCAAAGAAGGTCATTTTATATTAAATGGTGCAATAATAGGCCATACCAAGAACTTACCGAAAAATATAAATAATACACTTCGTTGTAGTTTAGATGGGAAACCAGAAAAAGTCGAGAATCGGAGAGTGGTTGGTTATCCCGGAATAATGGTGGAAAATTATACTCCTGTCGAACCAGAAGCGATTCCAGCAATTCTCAATGGATTTTCTTTTATAAAAGGTCCTTGTAATCCATGTGAGATATTAAATGAAAAAATATTAACTTATAATTGTCCGTTCACGTTGGATATTGGTGATGGCGGAACTGTAAGCCCTATTTGGGCTTATTTATGGGGTCTCGATAAACCGGTTACAGAAGATAAATCAATTTCTAAAACGAAAGACAAGTACAAAGCGAAGAAGGTTAATGCGAAGGATTATCAAATCAATACTAATTTCTGAAAAAAAATAATTTATTATAATATGAATAGTAGTAAACCAGAAAATAAATCACAAGAAGAAATCAATGTTACAAAAAAAAAGATAGAGAACATATAACAATTGATGGTATTGAATATATTGTCATAATCAGTGATGATGATGCTGTTTATAATGCAAAAACAAGATTATATGTCGGAGAATATGACCGTGAGAATAACAAAATAATTATTGATGAAGAAGAAGATGATGAAGAAGATGAAGAAGATGAAAAAGATGAAAAACATGAAAAACATGAAAAACATGAAAAAGATGAAGAAGATGAAAAAGATGAAAAAGATGAAGAAAAAGATAAAATAATATATTCAGTAAATACTTTTAAAGAATGTTTAAATAAAAATAAGTTATTACAATATATAACTCTAGAAAGTTTGGGTATAACTAAAGATACTTATAATACACTTTTTAATAAAAAACAATTTTTTGATGATTATTTTAATGAAAGAATGTATAGATTAATTTTAAGTTTAAAACAAAGTTATAATGTAGATGAATTATTTAATTTAATTGATGAATCTATAAATATAACACTGCAAATAATAAAACAATTTAATGAATCAATTATACAATCCGAACAAAACCAAAAAACAAAAAAAAATCAAACAATTTACCAAATACCCAAGACCGAAATCTTTACAAGTTTTACGAGAAGATTATTTTTTTGGGAGAGTATAACTGAAGGTATTAATCGTGAACGTTTGATAAGTCCTAAAGCAAAAATAGAGAGACAAGGTTCTCTTTATCGTTGTTTAGCTATGATGATAGGTCAATGTTTATTATCTAAAGAACAACGGAAAAAAGTAAAAGAAAGAATAAGACTAGAAGAAGAAAATATGAAAAGACTAGAAGAAGAAAATATGAAAAGACTAGAAGAAGAAAATATAAGACTAGAAGAAGAAAATATGAAAAGACTAGAAGAAGAAAATAAGAAGAAACAAAAAGAAGAAGAAGAAAAACAAATGATAGATTCAGTAAATAGTTTTAAAGAATGTTTAATTAAAAATAAATTATTACAATATATAACCCCTAGAACTGTGGGTGCAAATGAATATCATCCTTATAATAAGCGTTTTAATAGCTTAATGTCTACATTAATTACAAGTTTAAAACAAACTTATAGTGTAGATGAATTAAATCAATTAAATAAAGAATGTCGTAAATTATCTGAAGAAATAACAGAACAATATAATACAAAAGTTAAATATTATAACGAATCCCCCAGGGCATTATTTCCAATTGAAAGGGAAAAAGATATGTCAAAAATTATGTCTGAATCATTGGAAATACCCAAGACCGAAATGTTTACAATTTTTATGAGAAGATTATTTTTTATCGGAGATATAGTGGAAGGTATTAGATTAAATAATTTAAATCCTACATATGGAATTATTTACAGGCCATCTGGAGTTATATCAGAAACAAGTACAATGTATAAATGTATAACGTTATTAATATTAATATGTTTACCCAAAGAAGACCAAATACAATTACAAGAAGAAAATATGCATAGTGGTGGTAATAAACACAAACGTAAAAAGAGCAAAAGTAAAAATAAAAAGAGCAAAAGTAAAAATAAAAAGAGCAAAAGTAAAAATAAAAAGAGCAAAAGTAAAAATAAAAGAAGTAAAAATAAAAGAACTAAGCGTAAATAATATTAAGTATACTAATTTCTAAAGTGTTGAATAATACATAATATGAATAATTTATAAAATAATAATCATTATTTTATAAATCGAAAAACCATATTATAAAACCATAAACTTCGACAAAATATAAATTATTACATTATTAAATTGGTTGACTACATGAACGCATTAATTCAACCTTTCTTGGTGTCGAATAAGCACAATTCAATGGTTCTGTTCTCAATAATTTTGTAAGTTGTTCTGAGTCTTCTTCTGTCATATCATCATGACAATGATACTGAGATTGTTGACGTAAAAATCCTGATTTGAGACCCTTTGTTGTTTGTAAAGATTTCATTAATTCATCATCATCACTCAAATTACAATTTGATGAAAAGAATACTCCTGCGTTTTGTCTCTTCCAACGATGAGGAATATCCGAAACATTATAACTCAACTCTCTGCCATTCGTATTGGCTCTAGAAATAGAAAACATTTCACTATAATATGTGCCAATTGTATTGATAATAATAACAAGGTCATCATGAATACCTATAAAAAATGGGTCAGTCGTCAATGTAAACATATCCATATATTTCTTCAATTTCGACAAAAAATCATTTACACGATTTTTAAACTCTAATAACAATTCATTATCTTTTAAATCTTGTTTCAATGACTCATATAGTAATTCTTGTGTTTTTTGTCGAAATAAATATTTACTCAAATCAGTAGAACCCAATATACAAGCGGTTTCATAAATAGTTGAAGTGCCATTTTCTATATCTACAATATTATTAATGGCAACAACCTCTACTACTACATCTTCAGGAGATGAAGAACAAAGATGATATACTTTATTTGCTTCTCCAGTAAGGGAATCGATTTCAAGGTGGTTATCCCAAGTATTCGTCTTGTAATTATAAATAGCACCATTTGTTATTTTGATATTTACATCAGTTAATGCTTTATACAGAATCATATGAATAATTTCTCCAAATACGAGACCACCATTTTCAATCTTATCAATGAAGTAATATTGTCCATTTTTATTATTCGACATTGCATTCAGCATTTTAGCATGATGGTCATAACCAAATCCAATAAATGTATTTATAAACTGTGGTTCGACGAATGATGATAATTTATTTATATCACAAGTACCAGCATTTGCATTACCATCTGTCGTAAAAATATGCGAAATAATAAAATCAGGATGTTGTTCTCGAAACTTCCACATTTCTTTATTGGCATTTTGTATTGCCAATTCTATATTGGTTCCATTCCTTGGACGCATTTTTTTTAACATATTTAATAATTTATCCAAGTTTTCAAGGGATACCTTCTGTGCGGGTATAATAGTATCGATTTTATCATCAAAACCAATGACCTGAACCCAAATATCAATATTTTCAGATTGTTCTGCAAAGAGGACAAGTATATTGCGAATAGTATGAATAGAATGTTCCATTTTTGTCGAACCATCGGGACAAGTTTCATTCATTGAACCGGAAATATCATTTGTAAATAGAATAAAAATAGGTGTATTATTGATAGGTGTATCTTTTACGACAATATTTAATGTACCAAATCCTGCTATAGTTGGAACTAAATCATCCAATAATTCTCTGGTTGTTGTTGTTGTGTCAACATCGGTATCAACTTCTTCAATTTCAATATTCATTGCTTTTATTGATTTATTGATATCAACTTCTTGATGAAAATTGACACAAATTGTTTCGATTATATTGTTATTCATTATGATGAATGTTAAAAAAACATTCATTATATTTAAATTATTTTATAATATGTATTACTGAGGCGAATCTTATTCTGAAAATAAATGAAAATAAATCAATTATAATATAAATAATTTAAAAAGTATTATATAATTTTTATTATAATGGAAACCGCTTCATCGACATCTTCTAATGATTCATCCCTTGCAGATATGAAAAATGCATTATTGAATACAAAGGTTATTAATGAAAATGTAGCATTGAATGTTATGGTATCTTTTCTTAATTTAGCACAAAGAAGAGGTACATTTTCAATAGATGAATCCGCAAAGATTTGGGAGTGTATCAGTATTTTTCAACGAAATAATCAAGGACAACAATCACAAGGACAAGGACAACAAGGATAGAATATTTAAATAATATATATTTATTTTGAATTGTTTGAATTGTTTGAATATTTTGATTTTTTTTGAATATTGTAATATTATAATATTACAATATTTTATCATGTTTAAGTTTGGCAGAAGTTATGATAATTTTATTATTTTTATCATTTTTGTAAAAGTAATATTTGTCATTTTTGATATTATCGAGAAATATTATGGATATAAAATCAAACAATTATCTAGTTCTTCATCTTCTTCTCTCGAAAATAAACAATATACTGAGAATTATCAATGGGCAAAATATTGGAAAGAACGAATTGAACTCATATTTATTATTCTTATGGCATTAGTTTGTATTGTCGTTTTTTATCCATTCTATTCTGATACAGTATATATCGACAAAGATACGAGATTATTATTATTTATTTATGGGTTTGTTATATTGATTACTGCAAATTGGAGTGTAATACAAGAACCTCCTCCTTGGTTTACCGATTTACAAAATATTTTAGATTAAATATTATTCTTATACGATAACGCATTGAAATACTTTTCTTTGTTATCATATACACCAAAATGACTCATCATAGCCATATCATGATGTAATAAAAAATGACAATGAATAGAATATCCAAAATACGGAGGATTATTATCAGTGAAAAAATTAAAGTTTGCAAACTTTGTATAAAATAATAATGAAGTTAATGCACCAATCGAATATACATCTTTTGAATATGTCAAATTATAATTATACTCTGGATTAGCTATACATGCACTATTTTTCTCATTATTTATATCGGCAAATCCACTCGTCATATGGAAATGAAGAGGATGACTATTGTCCGTATCCGCATTTATAAATAACCATCTTTCACTACTATCTTGTTTCACACAATATGAAGATATATTTTCATTTGCATATCCATTTGGCATTCCAGAATATGTACCTTTGGCCGGAATAGTAAAAGAGGTAATATTATTATTTATAAGAGGAATCTTCATACCTTTGGCACTACCGCCACATGATACAATCTTCTGTATATTATTATTTGAATTGCGTATATATTTGAAAATCATAAAGTAATAGAATACAATTGTCAATAAAATCAGAGAAAATGATGTAATACCTGCATATTGTTTTTCTTTACGATTAACTCTTTTGATTCTTAACCATATGATAGATACGATTATAGATAGAATAATAAGTAAATAAAATATATATGTTTTTATTGTCATATTTTTCTTCTTAATGACAAATGGGTTAGAACCCATAATCATTTTAGGTTGTCCATCTATTATTGAACCAATAGATTTTCCAAATAATGACAATAATGCAACATTTGCAGATAATTGAATAGTATATTCTGTCGAATGATTGACATTATTTATAATAATAGTTTTAACTGATACACTTTTTTTGTTAACATTTTGTCCAACATTGTAGATATAATCGGTCCATTCATATGAAAGGATTTCAGACAAATACGTATAATTCGGAAGCCCTATATGGGTATTTGCATAATAATCATTTATCATTTGAGTCCACTGAAGTATATTCATAGGTATCTTCGTTGTCGGAAATTGAATGATTGAGTGACTTACATTTGTACCACTTGAATTATATATATCGACAGTTAATGTATTATTCGTAATAAACTTGTAATTCTCATATTTACTTTTTGGTGTAATAGTAAATAGACATGTCGGCAAAAAACGCGGTTCTCTTGTAATATTCCACATCTCATATTCATAATCATTCCACAAATCAAAATATATACGGGGTTGCATATTTACTAATTCTGTTATACCTTGTGTTGGTCCAGTCGTCATCATGAATACGATTTGTCTCAATGGAATATTATTATTAATAATCGGTAAATTATAGAAATACTTTGGATTCAAATTATACAGATAATTATCTTCTGTTACTACATCCGCATTTTCACCGAAAACGATTGATTTTACTTCACTATTATATCTATTTAATAATGATACTGTAAGAGGACCGGTTTTTACCACTTGTAAAAATATATTTAATTTATACTCGGTAGGAATCGGATTATATCCACAATTTTGACTTATTACTGTACTACTAATAGTATCATTATCTTCTGTTATGTCGAAATCGTAGAAGAATATATTTGCAATACCCCCTTTAAATTGATTCAAGTCAAATACAATTGTGACTCTCTCTGCTGGTGCTATCTTAAGAATAGATAATTTGATTGGTGAACGCAAACCATTATCACTCTGGACATAATAAAATGTTTGAATAATATTTTCTGTGTTACAAACACCCAAATATAAACTGCGAAAAGAAGATGTGCCATTTAATATGGTTATTTTGTATAAATTGTCCTTTGTAGTCGTCTTCTGTAATTGTACATATTTAGAAGTATTTGGTCCTGATGTAGGCGGTGTGTTTTGAGTCCATTCTATTGAGGTCTGACAATTAATTATACCATACTGACTTCTATAATTTTTATTATTTACATTAGTATTGAGAAATGAACCATCACTATATAAGTCAACATCCCAATATATGAGTATTGCATAATTTTCTCCATAAGTGAAATATTTATCTAATCTTTTCGAGAAATTGTCGATAATCTCATATATTCCATATAGACCTGCATAAGATAACATTCCTGTAATTAAAACCATGTGAGAATGATACCATCCTACGAAAGAATTATTTTTAATATGAAATGTTCTTTCAACCGTTCTTCCATTACTAGTATTTGGACCTATAGCTAATTTTTGTGAAACGCCGTCTAATGAAGGTTGTATATTTAATCCATGAAAATGAAAATTACTGAAATAATTAGTATAATTATTAAATATAATCGAGACATCGTTATCTTTTTCAAATTGTATAAAAGGGAGATTATAATTTGAATACACTTTACTTGGATTTGATTGAAGATATGATTTTGAAGCAAAAAAAGGGTTATTCCATTGATTTCCAGATTTGCTTGCATTTTTAGAAAATGATATTGTACTCTCGAATATATCTATAATAATTTTATCATTCTTTGGGACAAAAATAAGTGGAGGAATAATTAAATCTGTTATAATTGTTGTAGTGTTTGTCGTTGTCATTATATAATTAATATGATAATATATATTATTTGTTGATCCGAAGAAAAAAATTTATTAAATGTTAAATGTTAAATGTTAAATGTTAAAATCATACAATCACAACACAACAATCGCAAGTTTTTATTCTAAATCTCTCCCTTATTTTACACTTCATCGTCGCTCCAAGCATCCTTCATTATAATCTTCAAAGGAGGAGCAGCAGCAGTCTTCGTTGGTTGAAATAATTTCAACATTTCAGCACATGAACCTTCATCAGGAGGTGGTGGTGCTGAATGAGCACGCATTTTTGGAATAATCACGGTTGGTTCTGGTTCTGATGGAATAATGAATCGTACTTTTTTTGGAAGTGAAACAATTGCTGGAAGTAGCGGTTTATTGACGACAATTGGTTCTTCAACATCTTCAACAATTTTATCCTTATTTTCTTCTTCTTTTTCGTCTTCATCATCTTCATCTTTATCTTCATCTTCATCATCTTCATCAGAAGAATCATCGCAATCTGCCCAATTAACTTTCATATATTTTTCTTTTAGTTTCTTTATTTGTGTTATTGGTCGTCGTATGATTGGTGGTGGTGAGTCCATCATTTGTGTTGGAATCATTTGTGCTTCTGGAATCTTTAGTGGCGGAAGCATTGGTGCTGCTTGAATCTTGATTGGTGGAAGCATAGGTGCTGCCGGAATCTTGATTGGTGGAAGCATAGGTGCTGCCGGAATCTTGATTGGTGGAAGCATTGGTGCCGCTTGAATCTTTTGTGGTTGAAGCATTGGTGCTGATTGAATCAATGTCACTGTTTCAGTTGTAGAAACCCTTTGTTTTTCTGTAACTTTTTCAATGCAAAGAACCTTCTTGAGAAGACGACTCGCATAAGTATTTTCTTCTGCGATTTTTGTAATCTTTACTTCGACAACTGCAGGAACTGCCGGAACAACATTATTCTTCTTTATCTTCATCTGTTCACGACGACGACGTCTTCGCCCTTTTCCTGCTTCATCTTCATCTTCATCTTCCGAAGAAGATATCATGATGGTCGTAAAACCACCAAACTTGATACGCTCTTCTTTGACTTGTTTGACAATTTTCTCTTGATGTTTCATTTGAAACTCTTTTTCACGCATCACACGATTCTGTTGTTGTTGATATGTCTTCTCTTTCTGTATAACGAACTGACAATATTTATAGGTGTGACCCTTTTCTCCACAATATTGGCATTCTTGACCCAACAATGTCGGGCAGACGGTTTTGCCGTTTGGACCTGGCGAATCACGAACAAAATGAGATGTGTATTCTGATTCACTTTTACCTGCGTCTTTGCAGACTTTGCAAAGTTTTGTAATAAACTTCTTCTCGTTATTGCGACGAGTTGATTGGTTATAGTTTGTTGACATTTTTGCGGTTTGACGGCGGCTTTTTGGTATAAGTATCTTCATTTTCATTGTAAAATAGTATTTCAATTTTTTTAATTTGTATCATTTTTACACAGAACTTAAAATCCATCCAAATAATTTTATAAAACATGATGTCTCATGTCTCATGTTTCATGTTTTATAAAATTGAAATATTTTTGAAATACTTTTATAACACATTACGATTAACATACATACACGACTCAAGTTTCAAAGAACAAAGATGAACCATACAAACGAAGCTCTGTTGAATCGGTTTCTAGTGAGATCGAAAATAGACAGAAAAAAATATCAATTGGATGGAATCCGTTGGTGCATTAATCGAGAATTGATGACTCCAACTAATAAATTACCGATTCTCGGAGGATTTGTATGCGATGAAATGGGGTTGGGAAAGACAATTATGATGATTGCCACGATTGTCGCTAACTTCATTCCACGCACACTCATTGTTCTCCCAAATGCTCTATTGGAACAATGGAAGAGCGAAATATTACGAACGACCGGTCATGTCGCAATCGTATTTCACGGTACGTCGAAGAACACTATTACATTGGATACACTAAATCATTCCATTATTGTTCTAACAACATATGGTACTGTCACAACTGAATGTATTCTACATAATATTAAATGGTCTCGTGTTATATTTGACGAAGCACATCATCTTCGTAATGGACCGAAAACGAAGCGATATAAGTCATCTTTTGCATTGGATGCTAAAATACGTTGGCTCATGACTGGCACACCCATACAGAATAAATATTCAGATTTCGTTATGTTATGTAAATTACTGCGAATGCCTAAATGGATGTACGAAAAAAATGAACAATATATTATACAAAATTATATGTTAAAACGTACAAAAAAAGATGTCGGACTTTTATTAAAAGATGTCGAAAAAAAAGATATAAATATTCAATGGAATAATTCCGTCGAACGAACAATCTCCAAAAATCTTCATGAAAACTTGTCGGAAAGGCGAACTGACAACATGTTGCGAACAATTTTGTTATCACGACAGATGTGTATATTGCCTACGATGTTACAACACAAATTACCCGCAATGATTCGTGATGGAGAGATTGAACCCACATCTGTCGGCGACAAAATTGGAACATCCAAAATGGATATATTAGTTGACACAATTATTCGACAAATACATGATGAAAAATACAATGATAATACAACTGGTAAACTTATATTCTGTCACTTTCGTTCAGAAATGGATGAATTAATGAAACGACTTGTTTTGCGTGGTGTTGAACATAAACAAATATGTATATTTGATGGTCGTGTAAAAAATAGAGAACGCCATAAGATTCTCAACGACAAATATGAAATATTGATTCTACAAATACAAACATGCTGTGAAGGTCTCAATCTTCAAGAAAATTATAGTCAAATATATTTTGTATCACCAAATTGGAATCCTTCTGTTGAAGAACAGGCTATTGCCAGATGTCACAGATACGGACAGAATAAATCTGTACAAGTGTTTCGTTTCTATATGAATAAATCAATTGATCAATATATACTCTTTATTCAAAATAGTAAACGACAAATCATTCATGATGCATTCCAACAACAACAACAACAACCGAAGACAAATAATATGAATGATATGAATGATATTGATTAAATCGACAAAAATAACAATGACAATATCATAATAATCTTATTAATATAATATATAATATATATTATTAATATATATTATATGTTTTTATCCAAATGTGTAAGACAAAAATCCAATTTAGCATTAGATAATAATAAATACAAGTTTGAGAAAAATACTTTTGAACCATCCGTATTAATAAAAGACCTACCACTCATATCACCAAAAGCCGTCAATTTATTAGAGAAAATACGCACATTAGATGAAGCAGATATGAAAAAAGACGGAAAACATTACAAACATTTTATCTTCTGTGATGTTAAATCCCGTGTCTATGGTGCGACTTTTGTAGCGTCGTGTCTATTAGCAGATGGTTATAAATTAGGATATACTTCATCGCATCGTATACTTAGTGATGATGAATTGACAAGTACAAAATATAATAATTTTTTTCTATTAAGTTCATTGGAACTATTTAATAAACCGATGGCAGTTTCGACAAAAAAATCCATTCTAAAAAAAATGAATGAACGACCTATAAATGTGCATGGCAAATTAGCACGTATCATTATAATGGATTCTGGTTATAAAGAAGGTATTGATTTATTTGATATTAAATATATTCACATATTTGAACCTTCAGTTAATGCAGCCGATATGAAACAAGTTATTGGTCGTGGAACTCGAACTTGCGGACAAAAAGGTCTTCGTTTTCAACCAGGAATAGGATGGCCTTTATATGTTTTTATATATGATTTAAAGATACAAGATTCTGTTTCTGAACAATTTATTGGGGCGACTTCTCTCTTTGATTTGTATTTGAAAACAATTAAGATTGATATTCGAGAAGTATATTTTACCGGCGATTTACAACGCGTATCTATTCGCGCATCTGTCGATTATGATTTAAATAAGAATATTCATGATTTTAAACTTCGACAAATAGAGAATGAAGAATCAAAATCTGGTTCTGGTGTATACAAAGGCGGCGTAGGCGCCAATTGCTCCAATTTGAATATGAATGATTGTGATAATACTTCTGGATGTTTATATGTAAACGGCGAAAAACGACAATATTGTCGAAAAGGAACACGGCGCATCATAAAACTGAATCCTTGTTCAAAATTGAATAATAATGATTGTAATAATACTTCTGGATGCTTTTTTGTCGATGGACAACAACGCAAATATTGTCGAAAAGGTACTAAAAAACAGCAACAACAACAACCACGAAATAAAAGTACAAATAAAAGTACAAATAAAACAAGAAGCAACAAAAGTATATCTTCTTTAACAGATGAAGCATCTTACGAATCACCAAAAAGAAGTACAACTACACGTAAAAGCAGAAGTAGTAGCAAAGGCAATCATACAGAAAATGATAATATATCTTCTTTAACAGACGATGCATCTTACGAATCACAACAAAAAAGTACAAGTAAAAGTAAAAGTACAAGTACAAATACAATTCCTATTATTCATAAAATGGACCATGACAAATTAGAAGATTTTATTAAAGACCATTTTCAACATTGTAAATGGGATAAGATTAGTGTAGAAAATACTTGCGGTGAAGATATGATACCCAAATCTTCATTAAAGGGAGGAACGGCTTCGGCAACAAACAATTCTAATATTATTCAATATACTCCAAGTCAACAATTTGTCGGCGATTTCTTTCGCCCATCTACCTTTGTCAAAGGTATGCTTCTTTGGCATTCAGTTGGGACAGGTAAAACATGCTCGGCAATTACGGCAGCAACAAAGAACTTTGAACCTAATGGTTATACTATACTCTGGGTTACTAGAACAACTCTGAAAGAAGATATATGGAAAAATATGTTTGACCAAATATGTAGTGAACCTATACGCAAAAAAGTAATGCAAGGATATACAATACCGAAAGACCGAACAGATAGAATGCGCCTTCTGTCAGAAGCATGGAAAATACGTCCTCTTTCTTATAAACAATTTACAAATCTTGTTAGTAAGAATAACCAATATTATGACAAATTAGTCGACATAAATGGCGCAGAAGACCCTCTTAGAAAAACACTATTAATTATTGATGAAGCACATAAATTATATGGCGGTGGCGACCTCTCTGGAATTGAGAGACCCAATATGGACGAATTAAAACGAGCAATCATGAAATCTTATGCCATATCGGGTACTGATTCTGTTCGCTTATTATTAATGACCGCAACTCCTATCACAGAAAATCCTATGGAACTTATTAAATTACTCAACTTGTGTAAACCAGCCGATCAACAAATGCCAGAAACATTTGCCGAGTTTAGTGAAGAATATTTGAATGAAGATGGTTCATTTTCTCGAAAAGGTGAAACTAATTATATGAATAATATCACAGGCAATTTGAGTTATTTGAATCGCGAGTTTGATGTTCGACAATTCGCTCAACCAATTATAGAAGAAGTCATATCCGATTTTACTCCGACAGATTATTTCAATGATTTTAGTAAAACACAAATAAAAGATAGATTAAAAGATTTGAAAAAGACACAAACAGAAGAATTGGCAAAAATCAACCAAAATCCCCTTCTTAAACTTACCTCTAAGAACTTCTCGAAATTATTGAATCGTTGTGATACAAAGACTAAAAAATTGCAATCCGGATGCAAAAAAATGGTGAAACAAGAAGTGAAGAATATTTTGGGACAACTCGCTGAATATAAAACACAATTAATGAGAGAGTTTAAAGAACGATTTGCTGAAGTAGATACACTTATAAAACAGGGTAAGGGTTCTGAGAATATTACGGCCGCCGGCGAAAATATGACGATATATTATCAACTTCTTAATAAATGTTCAACTAAAATTAAAAATACTAGTCAGTTATTAGAAGTTCAAATGATACAAGATAATATTAATGAAGTGGAAGAAGAAATACGACTTCTTATAAAAGAGATAAAAGATTTGCGTTCCAAAAAAGCTTGTTTCGACAATTTAGTTCACATTGTTAATGATAAAAAAGAGTTTATTCAAAAACAAAAAATCCAAATCAAAGAAGTAATTGCTGCATATAAAGAGAATATTCGGAATCAAAAACAAGAAGAAAAGGCTAAAGAAAAATTGGTTAAAGAACAAATGAAAAATATTCAAGATATTGAAGATATTTATAGAAATCGTCATGATGATATTATTGATAATAATGAATTGAAGGATTTATTACAAAAGTGGAAAGAAAGTGTCGAAATACAAATAGATAAGTTAGATGATGAATAAATAATAATATTATTATTTTATAATATTATGCCGAAAACGAAAAGACCTGAACAAAATGATGAAGGAGACTCGCAAGTTGATGAAATTAAAAAGTCCAAAATTGATGAAGTTGATGGATTAGTAAGAACTATATCACAACATTTACGAGATATACCTAATACTAAACCTAATACTCATGTAGAAGAAATTGATTTACATGATTTAAAAAAAGATGAAATCGACTTATTTAAAATACAACAAGCAGAAAACTTAGAACAAAATATTATTCTAGGAGAAATTATTTCACAAAACACAACCGAAACAACTCCTTACCCTGACAAAAGTGATTTTTCAAGTAAAGGATTTCAAGATGATGATATAGAAGAGTTTAATGAACTATCAAAACATTTTAATATAATTCCAGAAATTTTTTTAGATATTGTATATAAATATTCAATAAAACAAAAATTAACTATAAAGATGTCATTATACTTTATAAAAAATGTTTTTATAGTACCAAAACTTGAAACCGTAGAAGACCATTCACCTTTATTATTTATACAAGCAAAAAAAATTGTTGATACTATACCTCAAGAACAATATAATGAACTTACTAGTTATCTAGATGACAATTTATTTAAAATGGATGATAATACGGATGCTAAAATGAATGTAGAAAGTAAAGTAAACCCTGAATCTATATCTATATATAAGTTTATAGAAAGTCCAGACGTTGAGAATGAAAATAAAAAACAGAATGATGAAGAAATGGATTCTGTTTTGGATTCAGCTTTTAATTCTAGTGAGTCTACTAATGATAGTTTTGATTTTGATTTTGATTCTACTGAAATGTTGGAACCAGAAGATGAAGATGAAGAAATGAATAAGAAAACGAAAGATTCTCAACATGAAGTTTTGGATTCAGCTTTTAATTCTAGTCAGTCTACTAATGATAGTTTGGGTTTGGGTTTTGATTCTAGTCAGTCTACTAATGATAGTTTGGGTTTGGGTTTTGATTCTAGTCAGTCTACTACTGATGGTTTGAATTCTGTTTATGGTTCTAGTCAGTCTACTGTTATTTTTGAACCAGAAAATAAAAAAATGAATGGGACAATGGATGATTTTCTAGATGAACCTAAACAAATAAATAGAGAATATTCTGTTGGATATTTTAATCAGCAATCAATTGGAAATTGTTCTTTTATGGTTATTACTCGTATATTTATGAAAATTATTGAAGTATTATATTATTCTATAACTGGTCGTTTGTTGGCATCTATTAAAATTAATAATAATCCATATCTTCAATATATATTTACAATCAATAATGTATTCATTATGCAATATTTAGGTACATTTGAAGGTGAAGAAGGTTATCGTAATCAACTAAAATATTTAATATATCTTGCAAGAAAGTATCATCAATATTTTAGTAAAGAATATACATTAAATGAGTTATTTTTATATATTTACATAAGGTTTAATTTATTTATGTATCTTTTAAGTTTAACTGATGATATAAGTAAAGATACGGGTTGTATATCAATAAATTGTAGATTAACTTGTTTATCTGTATGTTTAACAGAAGAAGAAGAAGAAGGCAAAGAAGAAGGCAAAGAAGAAGGCAAAGAAGAAGGCAAAGAAGAAGGCAAAGAAGAAGGCAAAGAAGAAGGCAAAGAAGAAGGCAAAGAAGAAGGAAAAGAAGAAGGATTTAAAGAATGTATAAATGTATCAAAGAGGGGCACGCGCTTAATTGAATATTATAATTTATGTCATAGATTAATAAGTTTATTAGAATCTGACCCTCAAAAATTAATTTTAGATTTGATACATAATAAACCTAAAATTGATAAAGATTGTAATACTTCACCATTAAAATATATACAACCTAATGTAATCAATCAATTTTTGAGACCATTATTTGATGAAATATTCGGTAAAAACCGAATAACAATAGTAATGAAAGCATTTTATAGAGAAGCAGTTTATAATGAAAGTGAATCTAATCCAGAACAACAAGGTGATAAATGGTATTTTTATAATTTTGGTTCACGCACAGGGTTAGAACACATACCATGTAAAGGACCGCCTGGTGATATGATTAATACAGAGTTTGGACAAAGTTATGGTAATTATATGTATGATATGATAAAAAAAGATTTACTTGATTCTAGTGAACAAATGATTTATATTGGTATAAATGTTCAATTAAATAGAATAAAAGGGTTTAATAATGGGACATCATATGATGTTCACGCATTTCACGCAATGTTTATATTATTTATAAATGTAACAGGTAACAGTAGTAGACCCGAAATTAAAATATCTTTACAAAATAGTTGGGGTGAGGATTTAGCTAATAAAGAACATACTTTAGCTAATCAAGAACTAACAATCGAAGATTTTAAAGAATATATTAATGATGGTTCTATATTTGGATTGACTTATTTTCAGGTGAACATTAATGATAGACTTATAATGGGTGGTTCAAAGAATAATAAAACAAAAAAACGGATATCGTATAAGAAGTCGAGACGACAAAACGGAACAATACGATTACGTTTAAAAAAGACGAAACGACGAAGAAATAAACAATCTAAACAATGTTTAAAGAAAACAAAACGACAACGAAATAAACAATCTAAACAATATTTAAAGAAATCAAAACGACGAAGAAATAAACAATGTTTGAAGAAATCGAGACGATAAATATTTCTGTATATATTTTGTAATGTAATATTATTTTGAATGAATAATCGACAAAAATATTGTTATAAAATGGAAATAATTTGTCGAAATAATATGGATAATAACAAAATAAAAATAAGTTAGATTATTAGATTATGATTAAATGATAATATATTATTAATTAATATTAATTAATATTAATTAATATTAGAAATGGATACTAATTTAAATAAACGCACAAATAAACACACAAATAAACATACAAATAAACGTACAAATAAACGCACAAGTAAAAACGCAAATAAACGCACAAGTAAAAACGCAAATAAACGCACAAGTAAACGCCGTGATAAACGCCGTGATAACAGAAAAATCGAATCAACCGCAAAATATTTCGGTTTAGATTTAACTATTTTTATACATATTTTAGAAGATTACGCAAAACAAAATAATATGACAATAATGGATGCATTAAATTATATTAAAACTCAACCAGAAATAATAGAAAATATTGAAATGATACAACAACATTCATATTTATTATTTTTACAAGCACACAAAATAATTAATAATCATAATAATACTTATTTTTCTGAAGAATTATATAATAATTTTATTAAATATTTAAATACAAAATTATCTGATATTTTCAGTTCAGAAAAAATATTACAAGTTGATGATACTTCAATCGACAATCTAAGTAATGTTGCAGCAGTTGCCGCTATTTATAGTGAAACTGGTTTTAAAGATGATATTGACACTGGATTAGGTTCAGATTCAGATTCAGATTCAGGTTCTCAATATGAAGATGAGGATGATTCGGATAATGGTGAAGAATATGGTTCTGAAGATATAGAAGATATTAAAGATATCGATGAGGTAGAAGAAGATATCGAAGAGTTTCTTAAAGGTTCATCATTAACTAGACAAGTATCTGTTGGATATTTTAATCAACAATCAATTGGAAATTGTGGTTATATGGTTTATACTCGTATATTTATGAAAATTATTGAAGTATTCTATTTCTCTCTAACAGGTCGTCCATTGACATCTGTTAAAATTAATAATAATCCATATCTTCAATATATATTTACAATCAATAATGTATTCATTATGCAATATCTAGGTACATATGAAAAACAAACCAGATATTTAGCATATCTTACACATAAATATTTTGATTCAATTTCTAGAAGCGAAGAAAGTATTACAGAAAACGATTTGTTTGTTTATATTTTTATAAGATTTTATTTATTTATGTTTATTTTAAGTTTAACTGATGATATAAGTAAAATTATATCACCATCATCGGATGCACCATGGCCATCTTGTCCATTATCTTATAATGAGGCTTGTTTAGACCCAAACTCTCTGGCAAAAAGGGGTTTTGATATGGATATTGGTTATAATTTATCTAATACATTAATAAACCTTTTATTTCCAACTCACATAGATTCGAGATTATTTAATGTTCCCGAATATTTAATTACAAATTATACTTCAGAAGAAGCGTTTCAATACTGTTTGAGTTTATATCCATCATCATTATCATCAGAAGAAAAAATTAGGCGTTGTGGTATTTCACCATTAAAATACATACCATCGGATGTTATATCGGGATTTTTAAATCCATTATTTAATTTGATAATAAGTCAAAATCCTTCAGATAAAAGAAATGTTGTAAAAATGCTCTCATATACGAGAATATCTAATGATATTGATGATGAGAATACTTGGTTTAAATATGATTATACAAATATTCAATCTTATCAAAATGTAGAACCGGAAGAGATAGATGAACCAGAGCCCCCAAATACTCATGGTGATAAATTTTATGAAATGATAAAAAATGAATTACTTAGTTCTAAAGAACAAACGATTTATCTTAGTATACATGTTGAATTAAATAGAATAATTGGATTTGAAGACAGAATAACTTCTTTACATTCGTTCCATGCAATGTTTATATTATTTAAAAATATAACAGGTGATTCTGGTAATCCTAATATTCAATTATCTTTACAAAATAGTTGGGGCGAGGATTTAGCTGAACAAAATATGACACCTGAACTATTCATACAATATATTAATGATGGAACAATATTTGCGTTTAGTTATTTTCAACTATGGAGTATTGTGAAGGACGCTGATAAATGGGATTTTACACGTTTACAAGGTGGTTTGAAAAAAAATAAAACGAAAAAACGATTATATTTATCATCATCGTCTAAGAAATCGAGAAGAAGAAATATAAATAAATAGTATAATATAAATTATAATTTCTGTAAAATAATTATTATGGTAATACAGATATTGTCGAAAAAATATAAAATGACTTATGTTAGATGATTAATATAATATAATTATATATAATTATATTATGGAAAATTCTAAAAAAAGAAAATTGTCAGAAGATAATGAAGACAAACTTACAATACAAGAAAATGAAGTAATAGAGAAAATGTCAGAAGATGATGATGAAGACAAACTTACAATACAAGAAAATGAACTAATCGAGAAAATAAATGAAGAAATAGAAAGACAAGAACGAACTCCAATAGAAGAAGAAAATATTAGTCCTTCAGAACTACAAAAACTATTAGATGTTGATTCATCTAAAAAAGAAGAGTTAAAACATTTTATTAGAAATATACAAGAAATAGACCAAGTTATTTCAACATTTCAAAAAGAAGAAGAAGAAAAAAAAGAAGAAGAAACAGATAAAGAATGTGTTTTAAATGAAATTAGTAGTGTTTTATTAGAATCAGTAACACGAAAAGAATCGTATGCTGATAAAGTTTTTAAATCGGTCCGTAGTAAAGGTATTAAAAGAAATGAAGTAAACCTTATACTAGCAACAGCAGAAAGGTTCAATATAGAACATCTTTTATTAATTGGTATTCTAGATAAAATAACAACAGAAACAGGTATGACAATAATTGAAGCGATTCGTGCAATAAATACAAATACGACATTATTATCAATAGATATTGAAAAAGAAAATATACATTCATATAAATTAATTTTTGAAGCTCAATATATTTATGAAAGAGGTTTTATTGATGAAACAAAATATCGGCTGCAATATGAACCTTATTTAAAAGAATATTTAAAGAGTTTTGATGAAGTTGAAGACACAACTATGGTTGATGATTCATCTGCATTTGAAGAATCATCAGCTGTTAAAAACCCTTCAATATTTAGTAAAATAATGGCATTATTTACAGATTCAAGATTTGGAAATGCAATGTTACAAGAAGAAAAAGAAGGAGAAGAAGGAAAAGGAAAAAAATCTAGCTCAATTAGTAGGGAAATATCTATTGCATATTTTAATCAACAATCAATTGGAAATTGTTCTAATATGGTTATGACCCGTATATTTATAAAAATAATAGAAGTATTATATTTGTTCATAACTGGTAAATTGTTGGGAAAAATTAAAATTAATAATCAATCTTTTCAATATATATTTACAATCAATAATGTATTCATTATGCAATATCTAGGTACATATGAAAAACAAACCAGATATTTGGCATATCTTACAAATAAATATAAAAAATATTTTAAAGGTATTACAGAAAACGATTTGTTTGTCTATATTTTTATAAGATTTTATTTATTTATGTTTATTTTAAGTTTAACTGATGATATAGCTAGATTTATATGTTCATCAATGAATTGTAGACTTACTTATCCAGAAGTATGTATAGAACCGGAAGATACATCAAACAGAGGTCTTAATCTGAAAAACATTTATACAATATCTAATACACTAACGCACCAATTATTTCCAAATACATCCATGGAAAATATTCCTGGAAAAATTATTGAGAACTCTGAATCAGATGAAATGATTGATACTAGTAAAATGGCACAAAAATCATCATCAAAAAAACTACACGGTAAAGCAGAAGAGAGAGTTTGTAGTAATTCGCCATTAAAATATATACCAGATGAAGTTATATCGAGTTTTTTGAATCCATTATTTAATTTATTGAGTGAAAAAACGAAAATAAAAATGGAAGCATATAATAGAAATAGTATTGGAAAATGGGTTTATTATCCTGATTATGCGTCCGTGATGACAACGTCAATAGGACCAGCGCCAGCAAAATACGTTATGATAGATATAGATCCTGCTAAAGAAAATTATGGTGATAATATTTATAATAAAATAATAGATGAATTATCTAAATCTAAAGAACAAATGGTATATCTAAGTATTTCTGTTATATTAAATAAAATAAAAGGATTTGAAGGTCGTTCATATACGTCACACGCATACCATGCATTGTTTATATTATTTATAAATGTAACAGGTGAACGTCGTAGACCCGATATTAAATTATTTTTACAAAATAGTTGGGGTGGTTCATTTGCTAATCAAGAACTAACAAAGGATGAGTTTAAAAAATATATTAATGAAGGTTCTATATTTGGATTTAGTTATTTTACGGTTGAGTATGATGGTACTCGCTTAATGGGTGGTGATTCAAAGAATAATAAAAATAATAAAACGAAAAAACGTTTTAATAAATCGAAACGACATAATTCTAGACGACGAATGAAGAATACGAAAATGAAAAGATATTTTAAGAAATCAAAACGACGACAAAATAATTCTAGAAGACGTTTGAAGAAATCGAGAAGATAAATAAAAGTATTTCATATTTTCCAATTACGGAAAATATAAAATGACGCTTTGTGTTGGGATTGAACCAACGACCTTTTTGTTAACAGCAAAATGCTCTACCGTCTGAGCTAACAAAGCAAAAAAATATCTATATATAAGATCGATAATCATAATTATCAACCTAACCCTAAATGGGACTCGAACCCATAATCTTCACATTAGAAGTGTGACGCATTATCCAATTATGCTAAAAGGGCACAAGTGCACGAAGTGGGATTCGAACCCACGAAGAATAATCACTGGGTCTTAAGTCCAGCCCGTTTGACCGCTCCGGAATTCGTACAAAGTTGCTCTGACACAGGCTCGAACTGTGGACCTTTGGCTCATAAGACCAATGCTCTAACCAAACTGAGCTACAAGAGCAATCCACCTTATGAGAATTATCCTCATTTATACCTAAATATAAAAGTCATATTCGACTTGTACTAACCAAGAAGATACTCTTACATAATCTTACACTCCATATTACAAATAATATATGTCTTTAAGTTAGTTTATTTGATAATATTTTTATGTAAAAATAACATTTATTTATTATAATTACCCATAATTACAACAACTAATATTATTATTAATCCGAGAATAAACATCCATTTTATTGCCTTTTTATTGTTTACTATTAATTTCATATATATTCTATATATAATCGAGAAATAATTTACCTAAAATAGTACAAATGGTACAAATTGAATATTATATCTTGAATAATGGTACAAATTGAATATTATATCTTGAATAATGGTACAAATTGAATATTATATCTTGAATAATAGTACAAATTGAATAATATATCTTCAATAATAGTACAAAATGAATAATATATCTTCAATAATAGTACAAATTGAATAATATATCTTCAATAATAGTACAAA
>Ga0247842_10001417_pt1 | contig 40255 bp, 36 predicted proteins | sample LaCruzMarch2015__3_FD_192411 | JGI IMG/M metagenome (GOLD analysis project Ga0247842, IMG submission 192411) | Freshwater microbial communities from meromictic Lake La Cruz, Castile-La Mancha, Spain - LaCruzMarch2015_19m | ecosystem: Environmental > Aquatic > Freshwater > Lake | place: Spain...
GGAAATATGGCACATAATAAATTAAATGTCAATAATAATCAATATGTTAGCTTTGAATAACTGCTTTTTCAACGAGAAATTGAGAGACCAAGGATGAAAAACTTGCCGAGTTGTGCAAAGCTCTCAGGTGGTGAGCCGCATGAATTTTATTGATTTAGCTGCACAGCAATTACGGATAAAGGATATCATTGACAATAGGATTGCAAAGGTCTTGAGTCACGGCCAGTACATCATGGGGCCGGAGATTCGGGAACTGGAAGAAAAATTGGCCACATATGTCGGCGTCAAGCATGCCGTAGGCTGCGCTTCGGGGACATATGCCCTGCTCATGGCCCTGATGGCCTATGGAGTTGGCCCCGGCGATGCGATCTTCACGACCCCGTTCACCTTTGTCGCTACGGCGGAGGTGATCAGTCTCCTGGGGGCGACGCCGGTCTTTGTGGATATTGATCCCGTAACTTTCAATATCGATCCGGTGAAGTTGGAACAGACGATTCTGGCCGTGAAAAATGGAAATAAAGGTCTTCATCCTTTGCCAGCAGCCACCAGCCAGCGGCCATCAGTTAATATCCCGTTACCCCTTTCGCCTCGCCCTTCAGCCCTTACCCTTCGCGGCATCATCGCCGTGGATCTCTTCGGCTTGCCGGCGGATTACGACGTTATCAACGCCATCGCCCGGAAGCATGATCTCTTTGTCATCGAAGACGCCGCTCAGTCCTTCGGGGCCGAATACCGGGGCCGGAAATCCTGTTCCCTAGCCGATATCGCCTGTACGTCCTTCTTTCCCGCCAAGCCCCTCGGCGGCTATGGCGACGGCGGGATGCTATTTACCGACAACGACGAGCTGGTAAATGTTCTGCGCTCCATCCGCGTCCACGGACAGGGGAGCGACAAGTACGAAAACGTGCGAATTGGCATCAACGGCCGCCTTGACACCCTGCAGGCGGCAATCCTCCTGGCCAAGTTCGCCATCTTTCCGGAAGAGGTGGAATTGCGTCAGACCGCCGCCGGGCGCTACAGGACATTGCTGTCAGCATCAATAATACCACCGAAGGCGCCTCCCGGATTCAAGAGTGTCTGGGCCCAGTACTCAATATTGGCAAAGGACGAGGGGGCTCGGGCAAGATTGCAGGCATCCCTGAAGACCGCCGGCATTCCCACAGCCATATACTATCCCCTGCCTCTCCATCTCCAGGGCGCCTTTGCATCTCTGGGTTACAAATCCGGTGATTTCCCCGTCACTGAAGAGATGGCCCGCCGTATCTTCAGTGTGCCCATGCACCCATATTTGAACGGGGGCGAGCAGGAGCTGATATGTCAGCTTTTAAGGGACGAGGTTTGAATAACCAATAAAAACAAAGGAGGCTACCACACATGACGCAAATGTATGAAAAGGGTAAACTTTATGATCTTTCCATCATCGATCTGAAGCCCGACCCAAAACAGCCCCGCAAGTCCATGGACCTCCAGGCCCTGGAAGAGCTGGCGGCATCGGTCAGGCTTAAAGGCATTATCCAGCCGCTCCTCTTCAGGGTCACCGATGAGAGCACCTACCTGCTCATTGTTGCCGGCGAGCGCCGCTTCAAGGCCGCCCAGATGGCCGGCCTCCTGATCATTCCCGGCATCTGTGTAGAGGGCAACGCCGCCGAAATTGCCCTGATAGAAAATGTCCAGCGCCAGGACCTCACCTGTATCGAAGAGGCCGAAGCCCTGAAACGGCTGATGGACGAGGAGGGCTACACTCAGGATCAGTTATCGGCTGCCATTGGCAAGCCCCGCGCTACCATTAACGATTCCATTTCCCTGACGAAACTGCCCCAGGCGATTCGTGATGAGTGCCGTGGCAACCGCACCGTCAGCAAGAAAAAACTTATCGAGATTTCACGGAAGAAGCAGCAGCGCGCCATGACCACGGCCTATGCCAAATATAAGGAAGAACTGCAGAAGGAGCAGGAAGAGGGCGCGAAGAAGAGAGAGAAGCTGCCCGCAGTCGCCGTCTTTTGCCAGTCCCTTGACAAGACCCGGGAGAAACTGGAGAAGACCGACATCGCCGACTGGTCCGAAGACGATATCATGGCTGCCAATGATTCCATAAACAGGCTCAGGGAAGCCCTCGATAACTTCACTAACCCCCCGGCAGTAAGCAACCTGGCATAAAAAGGAAATCAAGATGGGGAGACAAAATCCGGGGGGCAGGGCATTTGGGGACAGATTTGAATCTGTCCCCAAATGCCCACTGACCGATGGTCAGTTTGTGACTACCCTAAATTTCGCATTTACCAATAATAATGCAATAATGTCAAATAGTTACAATACGCCGCGCCGCGGCTATTTTTGAAAACGGCCCTTCGTGACCAAGAACCAATGAAATAAGTCCATTATTTTTGTGCATTTTGCAATAAAGCACCGAGGATGGAGGGTACGGGATAAATCGTTTACGGTTGTATGGACATGGTTTTCATCGGTCCCAATTATTGACATTCCTAGTCAATTCCGGACAGCCACGTAGATACCAACATCAAAGGCACATTGAATGAACTTCAGGCTGCTTTTTCTCAAGAGAGCAAGGAGATTAATATGTTTGATTTCTCATTAAAGACAAAAGTGAAATTCGGATGCGGGGTGAGAAAATACATCCTCGATATATTAAAATCCGAAAACTGGCATAATGTTGGTTTAATTTATGATCATAATCTGATTCAGAACCAGGATATCGACGCGCTAATTCATTCACTTGATAAGGCAACCCGATTGATCAAAGCAGAATGCACCATATCTGAGCCAACATATGATTCGTTGGATAATGTCAGACAGCCATTCGACGACCCTGATCTTCAAGTCATCATCGGGATCGGCGGTGGAAGCGCACTGGACATGGCGAAGGCAATGGCTGTATTGGTGCATAACAAAAAACCGGCCATTGACTATCGGGGCTTTGATAGAATGACCGAGTTGGTACTGCCGATCATTGCCGTACCGACAACGGCGGGCACGGGCAGTGAAGTGACGCCCAATGCTTCATTTATTGACAGTCAGGCAAAGAAAAAGCTGGGGATCAACGGCGAAGCAGTGCGGCCCACATACGCATTTATGGATCCGGAACTAACCCTTTCTTGCCCCAAAGGGCCGACCATTTCTGCCGGTGTAGACAGCATGGTGCATGCTGTGGAAGCCTTCGTCGCAAAAAAAACAAACTGCATGGCAAGATTTTTTGCAAAGGAAGGCTTCCAGCGGGTTTTTGAGGCGCTCCCATTGTTGGTTGAGGATATGGATGATGTCCATTTGCGGGAAGAAGTCATGTTTGGTGCCTTCTTATCCGGCATTGCCTTAATGCATTCCGGAACAGGTCCCGCAGCTGCCATGTCCTATCCCATGAGCGTACATTACCATGTGCCGCACGGCCTTGGCGGCGGAATATTTTTACCCTATGTGATAGATCATAATATCAGGACTGGCTATGCAGGGTATGCGGATCTGTACAATCCGAACAAACTTGAGACGAATGGCGCTCTGGAATTATTTCTGTCAGAGATGCGATCATGCTGGGAAAAGCTCCAGGTTCCCCAGCATTTGAAGGAGCTTGGTGTTGAACAGGCAGATATCGGTTTTATCATTGATGAGACGATGCAGCTTAAAGGCGCGCTCGATCAAAATCCCACGCCCTTCTATGAAAAAGAAATTGCTAAGGTATTGAATATGCTGACCGAGGTGAAAAATGGCTGAATATCACCGCTATGTACTTGACCTTATAAATGCTTTTCAACAGATCCCTCAACCAGTCAGCATAAATAAATTTGAGGAATTATATGGATTTTAAAATCAAATTCAGCGGCAAGGGTCACAACTACACCCGGGAAGAAATCGACACTGTTGTACACGCCATGAAAACAGCGGAGCCTTTTACCCAGGGGGCCTATCAAAAGGCATTTGAACGGACGTTTTGTGACTACATTGGCGCCAATCATGCCTTTGCTGTCAATAATGCGACGGCTGCTTTGGAACTGTCTGCCCAGCTCTGCCAGTTTCAACCCGGAGACGAGGTCATCATCCCTTCCCATACCTTTACCTCCAGCGCGTATCCTTTTGCCAAGAAAGGCGCGAAAATCGTCTGGGCGGATATCGACCTTCAAACCCGCGTGGTAACAGCCGATACCTTAGCAAAAAAGATCACTCCTAAAACCAAGGCTGTCGTGGTTGTTCATCTCTATGGCTATGCTGCGGACATGCCGTCCATTGTCAATTTGACCAATCAGCACAATATCCTTCTCATTGAAGATGCAGCCCAATCAATGGGGACATCGGTAGATGGTAAAAAATCCGGTGCCTTTGGAGACATTGGGATATTTTCGTTGCACTCGCACAAAAACATCACCACCCTCGGTGAAGGTGGTGTCCTTGTGCTTAAGGACACCGAGATGGCAGGTATTATACCAATGCTGCGGCACAATGGCCACGGTCCCTTTCCCTTTGAAAGAGAACATTACTGGGTACCAGCCATGGGCAATGTGGATTTACCGGAACTGAACGGCCAGATATTATGGCCCAACAATTATTGCCTGGGCGAAGTCGAATGTGCGCTGGGGGCCAAGCTCCTGGATCGCCTTGATCAGATGAATCGGGAAAAGCGCACCAGAGCCCTGTATTTTATGGATGCGTTGCGCCAGTATGATGTGCTGGAATTTCATCGCGTCGATTCCGATCGTCATAACTACCATCTTCTGGTTGCCCGCGTGACCAATGGCAAACGCGACGAGATCATGAAATTACTGGCCTATGAAAAAGGCATTCAGTGTGTGGTTCAGTACTATCCCCTCAATCGTTATCCCCTTTATCAAAAATTGGGTTTTGGCGCAGCGGATTGCCCCAATACAGACTTATTTTTTGATAATATGATTTCCTTTCCGTTCCACCACTGGATGAGCGACCAGGATTTTGAATACATGCTGCAAGCCACGCGCGAAGTCCTTGAACGGCTTTCATGAACTTTAAGAAAAGGTAGGTCCTATGATTCCAATCACAACGATTCTGATTACAGCTTATAATGTCGAAAAATATATTGGACGGGCCATTCGTTCGGCAATGAACCAGAGTGCGGATAGAAAATCCTATGAAATTATTGTAATCAATGATTGCAGTACAGATAGGACGCGATTTGCTTTGGAGATTTTCGAGGATGATATTCGCCTGTTTAATAACGAGAAGAGGATCGGGCTACCCGCCTCGTTGAACAGAGGCATTAAGAAGGCCAGAGGGCAGTTTATCGTGCGGATAGACGGTGACGATTATGTACATAGAGAATTTATAAAAATTCTCGAACTGCATTTAGCGATGAACGAAGGAACGCACGCCATAGCCTGTGATTATACACTGGTTGATGACAATGAGATGGTGCTTGCTCACAAAAACTGTATGGAAGAACCTATCGCATGCGGGATCATGTTTCGTGTCGAGCAGATAATCGATATCGGCCTTTATGATGAAGATTTCCTTTGCCGTGAAGATGAGGATCTGCGTTTACGATTCCTGAAGAAATATAACATTGAGCGGGTAAAGCTTCCACTTTACCGCTATCGGAAACACGAGCATAACATGACGAACGATGTTGAGAAAATGGAAATATATGATCAGAAACTTAATGAAAAATATTTGAAAGAATAGGTCGTAAGATCAAGAATGAAAAGGATCGTCGCCGTTATTCAGGCCCGCATGGACTCAAGCCGCCTGCCCGGTAAAATGATGCTCTCCCTGCATGGTCACCCCATCATCGAATGGGTGGTCCGCCGGGTTACCTCGTCCAGAAGGTTGGATGATGTCGTGGTCGCGATACCAGATACCCGTAATGATGACATTCTGGCGCAGTTTATCACAGAGAATTTGCAGGCAAAAGTGTATCGGGGCTCGGAGCAGGACGTATTAAATCGCTTCCTGGGGGCTGCCAAATCTACTCCGGCCAGTCATGTGGTCCGTGTCTGTGCAGACAATCCGCTTGTCAGCGGAGAAGTGATCGACGATCTGATTCAGTTTTTTACCGAGCACCCCTGCGACTATGTTTACAACCAAGGCGATGGTGGTAGGACAAACACGTATCCTGATGGACTCGGGGCGGAAATGGTGCCATTTGCCCTTCTGGGATGGCTGGATCAGCATGCAATTGATACGCGCCATCGTGAGCACTGTCTAACCTACATCGTCGATAATCCGGGTCAGTTTACAATTCAAACGTTTGATCCACCGGATGAGCGCATCGCCTGTCCATGGTTAAAGCTTGATATGGATAATTTGGAAGATTACTGCCGTCTGGCCCTTAAGCGTTTTTCCATAAGCGACACTCCCTATGACATAGTTCAGGCGTTTTCGGAGGGGAAATGAAAATACTGGATGTATTCAACCAATTCATACCATGTGATACTGCGATAAAGCCGCCATATATTATTGCTGAGGCCGGCGTCAATCACGAAGGAAGCATGGAATTAGCTAAAAGGCTGATCGAAGAGGCAAAAGAAGGGGGTGCGGACGCGATTAAGTTCCAGACCTATAAAGCCGAAACCATCGCTTCCAAAGATTCGCCGTCCTATTGGAACCTGAGCAAAGAACCCACTGACAGTCAATATCAACTATTCAAAAAGTACGACGGATTCTGGAAGAATGAATTTGAGGCACTCAAGCGGCATTGCGACGCAGTGGGCATCGAGTTCATAAGTACGCCATTCGACGTCGAATCAGCCCGTTTTCTTAACGATCTGCTGGAGGTGTTCAAGATTTCCTCTTCGGATTTGAACAACAAGCCGTTTATTGAGTACCTGTGCGGATTCGGCAAGCCCATACTCCTTTCCACCGGTGCCGCCTACCTGTGGGAGATCGAACAGGCCGCAGGCTGGATCGAAGCAAAAGGAAATACTCTTGCCCTGCTCCATTGCGTGCTCAATTACCCGACTGAGGACGCCGACGCCAACCTGGCGATGATTCTCGACCTGCGCCGGAAATTTCCGGATAAATTGATCGGATATTCCGATCATACCCTGCCCAAGGACATGAAGACGCTGGAAGTGGCCACGCTGCTGGGGGCGCGCATTATCGAGAAGCACTTCACCCACGACAAATCCTTGCCTGGCAATGACCATTATCATGCCATGGACAAGGATGATTTGATGAATTTTCACGCCCGCCTGGATATACTCTTTCCCTTACTGGGCGAGCATCGCAAGCGCTCGTTGGCAAGCGAGGAAATTGCCCGTCGGAATGCCCGGCGCAGCCTGGTGGCGGCTCGTTTGATTCCGGCCGGAAAGACCATGGAACCGCAAGACATCACCTGGAAGCGCCCCGGTAGCGGTATTGATCCCAGGGACTTTGATAGGCTGATAGGTAGAAGCGCCAAGCGGGACATTGCCGAAGACACGGTGTTGCAATGGGGGATGATTGATGATTGATCTTGTCGGCGAAATCAACGCCTACCTGAAGAGATTGTTTCCCATTTGCCGCAGTATCACCGGCGATGGCAATCGTGAAACATTACGCATTCTTAAGAAACTGGTTCCACTTGACATTATTGAATATCCAACTGGACAAAAGGTCTATGACTGGGTGATTCCCAGGGAATGGAACATCAGGGATGCCTGGATAAAAAATTCTTCCGGCAAAAAAATAATCGACTTTCAAAAATCCAACCTGCATGTGGTTAGCTACAGTGTTCCTGTCCACGACCGCATGAAATTGGCAGAACTTAATGGCCACCTCCACTTCCGGGAAGACCTTCCCGCCGCGATACCTTATCGAACCAGTTACTACAATGAAAACTGGGGATTTTGCCTGTCCCACAATGATTATAAAAGCTATTTCAACGACACGGAGACCTATGAAGTTTTTATTGATTCTGAACTGAAAAATGGCAGCCTTACCGTTGGCGAACTTTTCATCAAGGGCAAAAGTGCTAAAGAGTATTTAATTTCGACCTACATATGTCACCCATCCCTCGCCAACGACAATCTCAGCGGCCCTGTTCTGACAGCTCTGCTCTCACGGGAGTTGATGAACAAGGAGTTAAACTTCAGTTATCGGATAGTATTCATACCGGAGACCATCGGTGCTATTTCATACTGTGCGAATAACGAAGAGGCCATGAAAAGAATTATGGCCGGATTCGTTGTCACCACCGTTGGCGGCCCGGGCCGGTTTGGTTATCGCCAAAGCTGGCAACAAAATTGCTTTATTAACTCCATGGTTGAGGATACGTTTCACGAGAACGGCATCGATAATTATAAAATATATCCTTTTGATATTCATGGCAGTGACGAACGGCAATATTCTTCTCAGGGATTTCGGATCAATATCGTCAGTATCACCAAGGACAAATATTATGACTACGATTATTACCATACATCACTAGACGACTTGAGTTTTATTTCAGCAGAAAACATAGTTGCTTGTCTTAATCTTTACCTTCAAACGATAGAAAAACTTGATAAGAGCGCAACATACAAAAACAGTTATCCCAATTGTGAGATAATGCTGAGTAGACACGATCTCTATCAAAAAACTGGGGGAGGGCAGGTCCCCCTTTTTGGTGCCCGGAATGATCAAGATTTGATTTTATGGCTGTTATTCTATTGTGATGGACAAAAATCCCTCTGGCAAATTTCTAAGCTATTAGAAACCCCGATTGACGTGTTGTACAATTTGGCAGTTCAACTTTCGGAAAAGAAATTGCTTCAGGAGATTTATTAGTGACCTGATGATTTACCGCGAAGATCACTCATTATGAAACCTGATTTCATTATCATTTCGCATTCGGAGGTAGCACATTACGAGAAATACCGCCAGCTGCCCTTGGATAGAATTGAGATATTTCGCAACTTGGTTCAGTTGAGGATGGTCTATTATGATGGCGAGTTTTTGTCACACCTGGATGTCCTTAATAAAATCGTTTACGGGAAGACTTTCAACGAGGCTTCTTGTGACGAAAGGCGCGGGATGTTTACTGTTTGGAACCTCCCTTCCTTCAATGGAATGCTGGCCATCAGTGAGTTAGTGAAGAGTGGTTTTAACTGCAAGGTGATCAATAACTTTGACGCCGAGCTCGATATTTTCGAGAGATACGCAACGCTTACCGACAAGCCCATCATCGGTATTTCGAGCACCTTTATCCTTCAGTGGAATGAGATAAGTCGCATTGCTGCAAAAATTCGCGAGTTGGTTCCAAGCGCGATAATCATCGTTGGTGGTGCGTTTGTAAACGACCAATTTATAATGTTAGGAAAGCAAGCATTTAGTAAATACTTGAAGAAGTACCATCTGGATTACATTATCTACAGCTTTAACTCCGAGAAGGATTTGCTTCAGTTGATGAAGATGCTGAAAATAGGCGGTGATTTGAAAACAGTCAATAATCTGGCCTATATCGATCACAATGGAAACTATACAACGACAATGGATTGCTGGAACGAGCCGGTCCTGGATTATCCGCCCCAAGCCTGGTCGCAACTATATTCGCCTGAAACGATGGGGAACACGCTCCAGTTGCGAACGACTTCCGGTTGCCCCTTTAGCTGCGCTTTTTGTACCTATCCAGTTACAGCAGGCGGGTTTTCTCTTACCGACGTCGAAACATTTGAGCGACAGCTCCAGGCAATTCATGCCTTGGGTAATATCAAATCGGTAATTCTGATTGATGACACGCCCAATGTGCCTTTGCCGCGTTTCCGGGAACTTGTGGAGGTGTTTAAAAAATATCCACTCAGGTGGTATTCATTCTTGAGAGTTCAATACATGGACGAACAGTTGGCCATGGATATGGCGATAAGTGGTTGTGATGGGGTTTACATGGGCATAGAGTCCGCCAATGACGGGGTATTGGCGGCGATGAACAAGAAGGTCAAGGTGGATGATTATCGTCGTGGAATTGAATTATTAAGACGGAACAACATTATAACCTTTGCAGCATTTGTTTTGGGATTTCCGGGTGAAACTGAAGAAACAGTTGCGGACAACATTAACTTCATAGAAGAAACAGGATTAGCTTTTTATTCAGTGAAGGAGTTCTACTACTCCCACACCGCTTCGATCCACGAGCAAAGAAAGAAATATGGCTTGACTGGTCAAGGTAATGAGTGGAAACACAACACAATGTCGAGTGTCGAGGCTTCAAATCAGAAACTCCGGATGTTTGAAACCGTAAAGTCATCTATCTACGTGGACTCAGACTCCGGTCTTTGGTATCTGGCCTACTTGAGAGAGTGTGGCTTCACCTGGTCGGAAATTCGGGAGATACAAAACAAGATCAGTGAAATGATGTCACAGGATAACCGGGACGATTATTTTAGTAAGGATCGACTCACAGCAAACTTGGTGACGATTCTTGGTAAATCCAGCTTTAAAGGTAATCCGACAAAAATATTTGACTCATAATATGTTGAAAGAAAAGGATTTATTCCCCTTGAAGGTGATGATCAAAAAAGAGCGGGATACGAATCCTGACTTGAAATCTATTTTACTTGTCTTTAGGAGGATACTTTAATGAACGAATACAAATTTTCTGATCTTCATATCAATGAAGAGAAGATGTTCAGTGCGCAGATCACAGATGAAATGATGAAACAATTCCTGTCTATTAGTGGTGACTCAAATCCCCTCCATCAGGATCCGGAATATGCGCGCGAATGTGGATTTAAGGATCGAGTGGTTTATGGATTCTTGACATCCGCATTTTATTCAACCCTGATCGGCGTTCATCTGCCGGGTAAATATGCCCTGCTTCATGGGGTAAAGAAGATCAACTTTCTTAAACCCGTTTTTGTCGGTGATCAGCTAATGATCTGCGGAAAGATTTCACACATTAATGAGGCGTATAAAGTAGTGGAAATAAAGGCTTGGATCATGAATCAAAATAAAGAGGTTGTGTCTGATGCCATCATCAACGTTGGTCTTTTGGCATAAAATTGGCTTGGCTTATTTATGAAATCCATATCCCACGTAATTGCAACGAAAACCAAGGATCGGTTTGCCAGTATTCACATCGATGCCATTGGGCTGATACGACTGGGTCATACCAATGAGGAGAGGCTGAACCATCTCGACCAGATAATATCTTCCGCCGAACAAATGGGTGGAAATATTATGATTCCGACTTTTTCCTATACCTACCCCAAGAACCAGGTTTTCAGTATTTTGGAGACCCCGTCAGACGTGGGTCTGGTGACGGAATTTCTCAGAAAACGCTATCCATATAAACGGACCATTGATCCTTTTTTTTCTTATTTGGTATTTGGGGAAAAAGGGCCTGCCCATTTTGGAGTGCGAGACTATGAATGTTTTGGTGACAAGTCTTTGATTGGGGATCTTTTTATGCAAAATGGATATATCTGCTGTATCGGGAACGTATTTCATAATACTCCGACCGAGGTCCATTACATCGAAAAGCTTCTGAATGTTGATTACCGTTTCAATAAAGAGTTTCATGGCATTATCAGGGATTGTGAAGGAAAGCACCATCAACAAAAAACCACTTTCTATTGTCGAAAATACGTCAATGAATTATTCCCGGACATGACGAGGCTGGAAAGGGACCTCAAAAAAAATGATTTGTTTGAATATTGGCGTGTTGACAACATGGATTTTGAGATACAGGCCATCTCTTTTCGTCGATTATATGATTTTGTTAAGGATAAAATAGCCCGGAATCCGGGATATCTTTGCTCGACCCCAAATGAGTATGAAGATAATCTGAAAAAACGCATACAAAACTGGCGAGAGTGATTAGGAAACAGGGGCATCGGGAAAACCGGGTTACCCAAAGATTTTAAAGAGGAGGAGTTTTATGTCTTTTGACAAGTTATTTGATTATCCATTTGACACTCAGGAAATTATTACTAAACAGAAGCGTATCAGACGCTATCTCCTGGAGAAAAGCGATTCTTTTGATCAGAAAAAGGTCGCTATTCTGGGGGGGTCAACAACTTTTAATATTCGCAATATTCTTGAACTTTTCCTTCTCTGGAAGGGCATAAAGCCGGTCTTTTACGAATCCGAATATAATCGATACTTTGAAGAAGCTGTCTATGGTTATGAAAAATTAAAAGGGTTCGGACCTGATATTGCCGTCATTCACACCACCTGTCGAAATATTCAACATTTTCCGGCCATGGAAGACACTGAAGAAGCAATTGATGCAAAAATTGAAAAGGAATTGTTGAGATATCAACAAATTTGGAAATCCTTGAATGATAATTGCCATTGCGCAATTATTCAAAACAATTTTGAGTTGACCAGGCACAGGGAGCTTGGTAATCTTGACTTCTCCGTCCCCTATGGCAAAACAAATTTCATTATGAGACTTAACCTCGCATTTGCCACCCAGGCCAGAAATGTCCCTCAGCTTTACATTAATGATATCAATTACCTTGCCGGATGGTTCGGCCTTGAAAGGTGGCATGACAGCAGGCTATGGCATTCTTCTAAATATGCCATGAGCTTCGACGCTATCCCATTATTAGCCCATAACATTTCAAAAATAATTTGTGGAATATATGGAAAAACCCAAAAGGTACTCGTTCTTGATCTAGATAATACTCTTTGGGGGGGCGTGATTGGTGATGACGGGGCCGATGGAATCGAAATAGGCCATGAAACACCCCTTGCCGAGGCATATTCCGAGCTGCAGGAGTATGTGAAGAATCTAAAAAAAAGAGGCATAGTTCTGTCGATAAGTTCGAAAAATGAGCTATCGAACGCCATAGAAGGTTTCGAGCGTGTGGATAGTATTCTGAAGTTCGATGATTTTCAGGTTTTCAAGGCAAATTGGGAGCCCAAGACGGAAAATATCGCTCAAATTGCTAGAGAACTTAATGTGGGGCTTGATAGCTTAGTGTTCATTGACGATAATCCCGCCGAAAGGGAGATAGTCAAAACTCAAATGCTTATGGTCAACGTTCCGGCCATCGGAAGTAATGTCGAAAATTTTATAGATCATATCGATAAGGGTGGATGGTTTGAGCCGGTTAATCTCTCAAACGATGATCTGGAAAGAAATAAGTATTATGAAGACAACCGGAAACGTGCCATTTTGAAAAATGACTGCACAAATATGGATGATTTTCTGAAGTCGCTGGAAATGACGGCTGAAATCGGCTCTTTTCCCGATATCTATCTGAAAAGAATAACTCAACTGATCAACAAGACCAATCAATTTAACCTGACTACTCAAAGATATAATGTTTCTGAAGTTGAAAAAATGACAGGTGATCATAATCACATAACCTTATATGGCAAGTTGTCCGACAAGTTTGGCGATAACGGTTTGATATCGGTGTTGATTGGAAGAATTCAAGATAAGACCTTGGACATCCTGGTGTGGCTGATGAGTTGCCGCGTATTACAGCGAGGATTTGAAAACGCTATAATGGATAGATTGATTGACGAGTGCCAGAGAAGGGGAATTAATAGAATCTTCGGGACATATATACAAACCAAAAAGAACGCGATGGTGAAGGAACATTACCGGAAAATGGGATTTTCACCGAGCGAAAATAAGGATGATACTTGCTCCAGGTGGGTTTACGTAGTTGACAGCAATTCCCAGAAAACGAGTAGATTTATTCAGGTTGTTGAACCGAAAAAGGCAAAGGGGGATTCTTCCGATGAACAATGAAACCATATTGCAAAAAATCCAGATGATTTTCAGAGATGTTTTCGACGATGACAAACTGGTTATTTCCCGGCAGACGAATTCGAGTCAGATCGACGAATGGGATTCACTTAATCATATAAATCTGACGGTGGCTATCGAAAAGGAATTCAACATAAGGTTTGCCTTGGATGAGCTTCAGCCATTGAAGGACGTTGGGGAAATGATCGATCTTTTGCAAAAAAAACTGGCGCAAACCTAAAGTGCTAAAGTATGAGTCAGGCAACTAATACATTTTGAGGCAAAATAATAAATGAGAACAATAAGTAACGCCGTTTCAAATCCATATTATACATACGGTATGCTCTACAAATCAGAAAACTTTAAGAATTGGGAAAAATCTAAAGGATCAAAATATAGAGAATACCGTGAAGCATGGACAGCCAGGGTTAAAAATCTTGATCCTGGCGATTTTCCTTTGAACCTTAATACTGAAATAACCACCAGATGTAACCTGGCATGCTCTTTTTGTACCCACCTTTCGCTCGATAAAACTCAAATAGGTGATATCCCTTTTAAAGATTATGCCAGAGCAATAAATGAAGGGGAAAAGTACGGATTGCCAACAGTTAACATTAATGGTTTGGGCGAACCGTTACTGCGTAAGGATATTACGGAATTTATCCGCTATGCCAAGGAACACGGGGTAGTGGATGTTATGTTTCATACCAATGGAACGATCATGACAACGAAATTGGCGGAAGAGCTAATCGATGCGGGTCTGGATCGTATCGTTTTCTCCGTTGATTCCCCGGATAAAAAAACTTATGAATCTATGCGTATTCTCAATTCGTCATATGTTCAATCCCTTAAAAAGCAAAATATCACTCCTAAAGGTATTTGTTGGGAGAAGACTGTTGATAATGTTTTACGTTTTGTTGAAGTGCGGAACCGACGTGGCCTAAATTCACCCATAGTGAGAGCAACTATGATAGCAACAGATAAAACGGTTCACCAAGTGCCGGATTTGTTAAAACTATGGAAACCCCATGTGGATCACATCACTGTTCAGGATTTAACCTGGCGCACTAAACTGTTGGAAGATGGACACTGGGAAAACAAAGAGACCTCCGCATTGCCGGCAAACTTTGACGCCATTCGGGAAGAAGCCATGCGAAGAAATATTGAATTTGTATGTCCTTCTTTATACCAATCGATATATCAATTTTATGGTGGCGGCCTTATCCCCTGCGGAAATCCAAATGCAAGGGCCCATTTAGTGATGGGGCAATGGGAGAGTCAAACGGTTCATGAAGTATGGACCGGAAAAAAATATCGTGAACTCCGCGAGCTTCATGGCGCTGGTAAATGGCATGAACACCCCATTTGCCGGGATTGTGACATTGCGTTGTTGGAGTTATATAAGGATATGATTTTACAGGATATTAAGATTGATTGGAATGCCTCTCACCTTGATGACAGCCTGGCAATAATGGGTGAACAACTTGAGGCGATATATCTCGGTGCAAGTGAATAATAATTATATTTGGAATAAGGAGGCTGTATCCAAAGGACTTAAAGTCATAAGTGATTGTCGTCCTTCATTACTCTGCGCTCTCGAGAATCTTCTCAAAAGATACCATGGTTCAAATCATTCAAAAAGATATTACGACATACTTGCGGGCATGTGGCTTGAGATATTCATGCAAGTCAGCTATGCAGCTTGGGAGCAGGTGCGGTCCTGTCCTCCTGTTGCGGATGAAAAGCCAATTCTGGAACTCACCGCAACGCCGGCAGAATATTCTGATTTGATTATAAATAACCAAAACTATCATTTCAAATTAAGGTTGGCGATCCAGAGATTTCTTGCTGATGAGAACCCAACCGCATGGTTACAAAAAACAGAGTGCACGATTACCAATGGCACTTTTCTCCAGAAGCGTTTCGCCTTTTCCCCTCGCGTGGCAAGAGGGATGTTCAAGAGATTACTCTTTCGAAAAATCTTTTGCAACCAACCGGAAGTTCTCATCTGTTTGCCTTATTTTAAATGTCATCCCAAAGAGTGGATGTTGGCCATGTGGAAGTGGCGCTATTGGATACGCCGGGATGATCTGAATGAGTTCATAGCCGTGCCGGTTAGGTGCGATCATGAGTGGCGATATAGCCGCTCCAGGGAATGCGGCACGCAAAACGATTTTCCCGGAGCTCTGAAGAGCCTCTTACCGCTGTGTATCCCCGTTGTATTCCTGGAAGGCTACAAGGATTTCCGTGCCCAAGCTCTGGCCCTCAATAAACCGCAGCCACGCATAGTATACACGGCAAACGCATTGCATTCCAATTTGACGTTTAGATTCCTTGTTGCCGAATGGGTGGAGCAAGGGACGATGCTTTTATCCCATCAGCATGGGGGAGGGTATGGCATGGATCGTATCCATGTTGTTGAAGATTTTGAAACACGGGTGTCAGATCTGTTTTATAGTTGGGGATGGCGGCGGGAGGATCGCAGGGTTTTGCCCCTGAGTGTTGGAATCCACCGTGCAAAGCGTTCCAAGCACAGCAAACAAATCCTTCTGCATTGTGTGGGATATCCCAAAAACGTCCATAGGCTTCATTTTCAGCCTATGCCGGGTACCATTGAGACGATGATTCGTGACACGGCTGATTTTATTTCAGCATTTTCCAAGCATGAAAATCTCTTGATTCGCCCTTATTTTACAGACTATGGCTGGGGCTTTCTGGACAAGTTGAAACAAGTAGCACCCGACGCAAAATATGACATTGGCAATAGGCGTTCTACACCTTTTAAAAGGTACGCACAAAGTAGACTTGTTGTACATAATTACCTTGGCACATCATGGTTGGAAACCTTGGCCTTGAATATTCCTACAGTTTGTTTTTTTGATCCGGATGCCTATGACTTCCGACCGGAGGTCAAGCCCTTCATTGAAGCCTTTGAGCAGGTAGGAATTCTGCACCGGTCCGGCAGAGAGGCGGCTCGTTTTGTTTGTGATCCATCGACGGATATTGAGACATGGTGGCAACAATCGGATGTACAGGAAGCAAGAAGTGCTTTCTGTACCAATTACGCGAATTTCTCGTCCGATTGGCCGCAACAGTGGGAAACTGAATTCAAGCGCTTGCTGTTGCAGGGAGCAGTTAAGCCCAATTAGTGGATATAATGACTGCCTCGTCAATTAATAAACAACATGGAGATAAAGAATGAACGTCCTGCTTGTTAATATCCCCTCAAGAAGAGGCAAGGGCGGATTTATGCTGCCACTCGGTCTCCTCTATGTGGGAGCTATCATTGAGAGATGCGGGCACCGGGTGAAAATCTTTGACCCTTACCTGTCTGACTGGGACCTTAGAGAGAGGCGAACTGATATCATAGAAGGGATTATCGAAGAGTTTGGCCCTTCAATCATTGGCTTTGGTGGTATTGCCACGTCTTATGGGAGGACAAAAAATCTATCCGCCTTTTTAAGGAACAAATATCCGGGGCTACTTCAGATAGCAGGTGGAGCATTGTCTTCTGTTTCGGAGCTGCTACTGACAAAAACTGGTGTGGAGGTCGTATTCCATGGTGAAACCGAGGTAAGTCTTCCTCAATTTTTACATGCAGTTGAACAGAAAAGTTCCCTTGAAAAAGTACAGGGTATTTCTTACCTTTCGGGCGCACGAATAGTTTCTACGCCGCCTGCTGAGCAAATTGAGGATCTGGATAAGATTCCCTTTCCGGCGTACCATCTTGTCAAGCTTGAGCAGTATTTCGGGGAAATTAGCGACTGGCTTGCATCTTATCAGATAAATATTGAAACAAGCCCCCACAGGGAGGATATTCTTGCCCGACTTGGAGGAAGAAAACATCATATCCCTATCATCACCTCCCGGGGATGCACGCATCGGTGTCTTTTCTGTTACAGGCACATGAAGGGTCATAGACAACATAGTGTGGCCTATGTAATAAGTCACTTGAAGTTCCTAAAAGATCGTTATGGATTGGAAGGTTTTCAATTCTGTGACGAACTTTTCAACGCGAAACGGTCATGGGTCATGGAATTCTGCGATGCCATAGAGAGAGAAAATGTCGACATTTTCTATATTGTTGCGGGTGCAAGAGTCGATAAAATAGATGAACAAATGCTCACCAGACTGAAAGATACCGGCTGTATTGAGATTGACTATGGTCATGAGTCAGGCTCGGACAGCATTTTAAAGGAATACCGAAAAGGAGTACGCAGTACTCAGAACAAAGATATTACTCTCCTCACCACAAAAACAGTTGGTATTATTTCTACAGTGCAGTTAGTCATCGGTTCACCAGGGGAAACGAACCAGACAATTCATGAAACCATTCAGTTTTTGAAAGATGTTGGGGCATATCAGTATTCGCTTAACTACCTCATCCCGCTGCCGGGAACCCCGATCTGGCAATATGTCACGGAAAAGAAGCACATCACGAACATGGAGGAATACCTCGACCTTGTTGCAGAGAGTGGCGGTGCGCCTTTACTTAATCTCACACAGGTGCCGGATAGGATATGGAAAAACTGGCATTATGTCATACGCAAAGAAATTGAAATCGATTACTGTAAAAAAAGAAATTTAAAGTTCCGCTGTATTTATAGGCAAATATTTTTAACGGTATTACCATTCATACCTCCGTGGTTTAAAAGCTTTGTAAGGCACATGATAAGACTATGCAAGGGAGATAAAGGAAGATAAGTTGTCCAAGGTCAAGATAATAGGAAGAAACATCAGGTTTAGGCTCCTGAATAATATATTGACGCTTGTAATCACTTTTTTTCTTTTTCCTTTTATAGTGAGACACACTGGTCAGGAATTGTACGGAGTTTACTTGATAGTCATGACGGTTACTGGATACTTCGGCCTGCTCGATCTGGGAGTTATGTCAGCACTGACAAAATATGTTTCCGAATACAACGGGGTAGGTGATTTAGGAGCAATCGGTAGGATCATAAACGCCTCCCTTTCCTTTTATGTCCTCATTGGTTTGATTGCGGCGCTTTTCCTCTTTGGCTGTTCCGTGTATTTCGACCTTTTTTTCAGGATCAAGACCCAGAATTTGGCCTTAGTAAGGCAGCTTTTTATAATAGCCGCTATATCTTCTTTGTTGACATGGCCTTTGAGCACATTTCGTGGAACCGTTGAGGGATTGAACCTCTGGGATGTTGAAGCGATAGTGAATATGACGATCCAAATTTTTAATGCCCTCTTCGCCATAATCATATTTACTGCCGGATACGGCATTGTGTTCTATTTTATTACATTGCAGGTTCTTAACATCATCGGATGCATAACGTTCTACATAGTATCAAAAAAGAAGACGCCTTTTATAATATCCTTCCCTTGCCTGGATGTAAAGACTTTCAGGTTCATATTCAACTTTAGTTCATTCATGTTTTTAAGTTCCCTGGTCAGCATTTTTCTCTTTCAGATACACAACTTTATAATCGGCTACTTTGTATCCCTGTCTGCTGTCACAATCTATGCAGTGGCGTACAACATTCAGAGCTACTTCCGTTATATTAATTCGGCAATCGGCGCACCGCCTTGGACAATGGTATCAGAGATGGAAGGAAGGGGTGACTACGATGGTCAGAGGACACTTCTTTTCAAGGGAACTAAGTACATGTCCGTGGTCTTTTTGCCTGTGGTCTTGATAACGTTTTTCTTTGCTGAGCCTTTTATCAACTACTGGATGGGGCCTGGCTTTCAGGAGAGTGTTTTGCCTGCAAGGATAATAATCTTATTCTGGCTTTTTAATGGGACCATTGAACTTGCAGCAGGGTTACTCTCAGCTAAAGGGATAGTGAAAAAACCTCTCTATATTCAACTATTAGTGGCAATCGTAAATATTGTGATAGGGCTTGCCCTCGTAAAGATTATCGGAATAACCGCGATAGCCCTCGGATTGACCCTTTCGATGATTATTATTGGCGCTCCTCTATATCTCCGACTGTCACTAAGAAGCTTGAATGTCTCTTTCATTGAATATTTCAACAAGGCCGTAAAAAGCAACCTCCCTATATACCTCTTTGTTGCAGTTCTTTCTTTTATTTTTTCGAGGTATTGGTATCCCCAAAACATCTACATCACACTCTTTGAAATGGCTGTAATATACCTCTTCTCCTTGGCACTATATTACGCCATCATGTTGAATAAAGATGAAAAAATAGAAATCCGGAGACTCGCAGGCATAGAAGGGCTTTTCACCAGGTGATCTTTCTAAAAAATAAACGGTCAAGACTGTTTAGAGCGCGAATGTATATGGTTTTTGCCACCCTTTATGGACTCGATCTTAGGAGATGGTAAGAAAGAAAGGCAATAATGATGAAATCCATTTCTAAAGTTGAAATCCTCGACTGCACAATCCGAGACGGTGGTTACGTAAACAATTGGATGTTCGGCAAGGAGCTTGTGCGCGAATCCTATCGAGCGCTTTCCAAGAGTGGTGTGAACTATGTCGAGCTTGGTTTCAGGGGCACCGAAAAATATTTTCATCCAGAAAAATACGGCTTATGGCGATTTACACCGGACAGTCTGATTGACGAGGTGACCCGCAATATAAATGGAGCTAAAATCGCGGTAATGGGAGATTTTGGCAAAATCGACACGGAAGACTTTGTATCTGCGAGTGAATCTCCGGTTGATCTCGTGCGGATTGCTGTACACAAGGATAAACTTAACGGGGCTATAGGTCTTTTGGGAAAAATTAAGACTAAAGGTTATCTCACCTCGCTTCAGTGCATGGGATATAGCACGTATACCGATCAAGAAAAGCACGAACTGCTCAGCTATCTCAAAAATACCAATATAGATTATGTTTACATTGCGGACAGTTACGGGTCAATTTTCCCATCTCAAATCGCCGGACTTTTCGAACCCTTACTCGCAGCGGGTGGATTTCGGGTTGGTTTTCATCCCCATAACAATATTCAGATGGCATTTGCCAACAGTCTGGAAGCCATTAGAGCCGGTGTTCATATCATTGATGCATCGATTTACGGGATGGGAAGAGGGGCAGGGAATCTTCAAACGGAAATCATTCTATCCTATCTTCTACAACAGCAAAAAAATGAGTATAACATCTTGCCGGTGCTTAATTGCATTGAACGCTTCTTTATAGACCTTCATCGGGAAACGCCTTGGGGCTATGCATTGCCTTATATGATTTCTGGAATACTTAACTGTCACCCCAGTTATTCTAAAGAGTTTCTCAGGCGAAAAGAAATCAGCATGGAAGATATCTGGGCGGGACTTGACTGTGTTCGTGAGCTGAACCCTATCGGATTCAGTCCCCAAATTGTTGAAAAACTAATCACTTCCGGTCTGGTGTCAGCCTCAAAAACCAGACCGGTTTCTTGTTCACTGCCCGACCGCACAACAGCGACCGCAGCAGATTTACCGTTAGTCCCGTACATTGGTCGGCACAAGGGACGCGAATTCCTGGTTTTGGCCAATGGGCAAAATCTAATGACATGCAAGCCTGATGTTGACGAATTCATTGCCAAATACGATCCCGTAATCTTGGGAGCAAATTATCTGGACGGGCTTTTCACACCCCATTATCACGCCTTCAACAATAAAAAGCGATTTGTATCATACGTGGATAAGGTAAGTCCTCAAAGCAAATTAATGATCGGCGTCAATATCCCCGATGGAATGATTCAGGAATACGTTTCACAGGAATATGAACCCCTGGTTTTTTATGATCTTATGGATGCCGATTTTGATATTCGCGACGGAGTGATTACCACCAATTGCCGGACGATTTCAGTTCTCCTGGCAGGATTGGCAGTTGTCATGGGCGCGGAAAGGATCTTTATCGCGGGAATGGACGGATATCTGGACCGGCGCTCCGCTTCTCATAATTTGTTCTATGAAGAGAAATTCGATGCAACTGAACACGATTTAAATGTCGAACGACATCGGGACAATGAGCGATTTCTTTCGCAAATTGATGAATATATCAAGAAAAACGGGGGGGAAGGCGTGCATATCATCACGCCTACCACCCATACAGCGTTTTATAAAAACATGCGAAATATAAATAATGCGAGGACACAGGCCAAGTGAGCCGGTTTGACGAGCAGCGAAAAATTTTAAACAATGGCCAATTTTTCAAAATTGTTTGCGGCGCCGGGAATGAAGATCCTGAAGAAGTTCGTCGTCTGAGTACAGTGTATACACTGGCAGGCGCATTAGGAATTGATGTATCCGCCGATGTGGAAGTCGTAAAAGCTGCCGGTAAAGGGATTGACAGGGCATTTGAGCTGGCTGAGGCGCTTGACGTCACGTTGAACATTCGGCCATTTATAACCGTCAGCGTGGGAATCGAAGGCGATCCTCATGTGAGAAAAGCCCGGATAATTGAAGACAAATGCACTGCTTGCGGCCTATGTATTGAGAGCTGCGGCCAGCAGGCAATTGATTCGAGCCCGCCAGTTCATGTATTAACGATGCGATGTATTGGTTGTGGCCAATGTTCGGATATCTGCCCTGCGGACGCCGTCGAATATTTTACCCGAAAGGTGGATTTTCAGGATATTTTACCCCAATGTCTGGATGCCGGGGCGGAAAATATCGAGTTGCACGCCATCATTGCAGATGATGCTGCGGTCGTGAAAGACTGGAAAATCATTACGAAAGTACTTCCCGATCAATATGTCAGCATGTGTCTGGACCGCTCACAACTAAGTAACGAACATTTGATCCGCCGCATTGAGCAAGCGCAGACGCTGGCGGGGGATCGGCAGATCATCCAGGCTGACGGCGCACCCATGAGCGGGGGAAGGGATGATTACAACACGACGCTTCAGGCTGTTGCCATTGCCGATATTGTCCAAAAGAGCGGTTTACCTGTGAAAATCCTTTTATCCGGCGGAACTAACAGCAAAACAGGAGAGTTGGCCCGCCACTGCGGACTGCAGGTTCACGGGGTCTCCGTGGGCACCAATGCGCGCAACTTGGTACGAAGCGAGATCAATTCCCCTGATTTTGATCACCATTCCCAAGTTGTAGCTGCGGCAGTTGAGAAAGCTCGCTGGCTGGTGGAGGCCAACATGAAACATATTCGGTGGGGCGACCGTTGAAATGACGGCGCAGCTTTTAGTAAATGATGCCTACCTGCCTGATGTGCGGCTCGTGATCTTCGATAAAGACGGCACCATCATTGACGTCCATACGTATTGGGCAAACATGGTGAAATATCGATCACGGATTATTGCTGAGAGGCTCGGTCTTGATTTGGAAATTGAGAAAGGCTTGATGGATAGCATGGGAGTTCTGGTTGAGCAGATGCGTATCAAACCTGACGGGCCGGTGGGTATTAAAAAAAGAGAAATTGTTCTGAACGCCGGTGTTACGTATCTTATATCTTGTGGATTTCCCGACCATACGCCTCTTTTTCAAGAAGCTTTTCAAGAAGTTGATCAATATTCCCTAGGGAAGTTTGACGAAATAATCCGCCCCATTCCCGGCGTTCATGCGCTTTTTGCCAGCCTCAAGGCACGGGATTGCAAGATTGCTCTTGCCACAACGGATCTCAGCGATCGCGCCCAAAAAGCCATGAACCATTTGGGCATTATGGATTTTGTGGATGTCATTGTGGGTGCCGATGGTGTGGAAAAACCTAAACCTGATCCCGAAATTGTTTTAACCATATGTGACAGGTTGGGATTGGAACCGCGACGGAGCATCATGGTCGGTGATGCCGAATCTGATGTTCAATCCGGGTTGAATGCGGGCTGTCTGGCTGCCATCGGGGTTGAAACCGGCTTGACTTCGCGGGAGCGGCTGCTGGAACTGACGCCCCTGGTAATTTCCGATATATCTAAAATTATTATAAAAGGCGACCGATCATGAAAGAAAGGCCATTATTCAAGCAGAGACTGCAAAAGGGCGAAGCTGTGTTCGGCATCTGGTGTGTCATCCCCTCGGGAACAGTGATGAACATTATTGCCTCGGCCGGATTTGATTTTGTCATCATTGATATGGAGCATGGACCGGCGGGTTTTGAAACGGTGGAGGAAATGGTGCGTGCGGCGCAGTCCGAAGGGGTAAGCCCGCTTATCCGTATCGATCAGATCAATGAAGAATATATTCTAAAGGCTCTTGATATTGGCGCGGAAGGCATTCTCACGGCCCATGTCGGCAATAAAGAAGAGGCTTCTGAGGTGGTTTCTCTATCCAAATACCACCCGGACGGCAAGCGAGGGTTTTCGCCCTATACACGGGCGGGCGGTTACTCCGGGGGCGATATTGTCCAACATGCAGACCTGCAGAATGACCGGACGGTAACCGGGGTACTTGTGGAGGGTGCAGCGGGTGTTGCCAATTTTGAAGATATCCTGTCAACACCAAACCTCGATCTGGTTTACGTGGGCGCCTATGATCTCTCGCAGTCTCTGGGTATGCCCGGTCAGGTGGGGCATCCACAGGTCAGGCAGGCAATGGAAACGTGCATAGCCAAGGCCCGTTCCAAAGGTGTTGCCGCAGGAGGATATGTTGCGAAAAATATGTCGGATATACAATGGATGCTCGGGATTGGCATGCAATTTATCACTTATCTGCCTGATTGCGCGCTGTTTCACAACGCATGTAAATCTGCTGTTGGTGAGTTTAAAGCGGTAATTGATCGGTAAACATTGTAACCTCAGACGCCTTTATGAAAGGCAGATTGGTATCTTTGCCGTAAATTATGCGCCACTAACGGTAATGGAGAGCTTAAATGAAAGTACTACTTGTAATTACGAATATTGAAGGATATCATGAAGTTCCCTATCATTTCGGATTGAGTAGCATATTCAGTTACATAAAAGCTAAGGGTCATAACCCTGAAATAATATCTATCCGTTCAAAAAATGAATACAAGATATTCGAGGATAAAGTTAAATCATTCAAGCCGAATATAGTTGGTTATACATCGGTATCTTCACAATTTAACATTGTAAGAGAATTATCGATTATCGCAAAAAAAATTGACGAGATTGTCTTTAACGTCTGTGGAGGCGTTCATCCAACGCTGTATCCCGAGGATTTACTCTTGTCCGACGCCATAGACGTTTTTTTCGTAGGCGAATCAGAAATCGCCTTCGGCGATTTTATTGATAAGATAGAGCATGGAAAGGACTTCAGGGACACGAATAATATTGTTTATAAGAACAACGGAATCCTAATAAAAAATCCTCTCAATGCACTTGTTCCGGAACTCGATATCCTGCCTTTTCCAGTTAAGGACTTACTTTTTGAGGAATTCATAAAAACAAACGGCTATGCACCATTTTTCTTTTCCAGGGGTTGTCCTTTCCAGTGTTCGTATTGCAGCAACCATTCTCTGGCAAAGGTGTACGGTTTATCCAGGAATCATCCGAGATACCGATCTGTCGATTCCTGTATTGATGAGATTAAAGATGCACTTTCAAAGTATCAATTCAATACGTTATGGATTATGGATGACACATTCGGACTGAACAAGAAATGGAGGGAAGAGTTTTGCAAGAAATACCCTAACGAAATTTCTTTGAGGTTCTGTGTTTTGTTGCGACCGAATGTTGTCGACGAAGATCTAATCCAATCTCTTAAGCGGTCAGGGTGTTTTCGGATTTTGTTTGGTGTAGAATCTGGGAATGATTATGTTCGAAATCAAATCATGAACCGGAATATCTCTACGGATCAAATAATAAATGCCTTTAGTTTATGTAGAAAGTATCATATTGAGACCTGTGCACTCAACATCATTGGTGTGCCCGGTGAAACTGACAAAATGATATGGGATACAATAAACCTGAACAGGAAGTTACGGCCTACTAGTAGTGGATTAAATATTTTCTATCCCTATAGAGGTACGCAACTTGGTGATAAAAGTTTTTTTGATGGACTAGTCGATCTAAAAATGTATAGCCAATTTTCTAATGAAAGAAGGGACACTGTCCTCCGCTATCCCGAAGATTACAGGCGTAAGCTCAGATATTATCATCAACATTGGGAACTCCTTGTTTATCCTTACGATATGAAGAAACGAGCCAAAGCCATTCTAAGGAAAAACAAAAATTTGTACGATTTTCTTAAAAGGATTAAGCAGAGGATATGCAGTTGTTAATAAATAACGTGGCACGGAGGTAAAGAAAGATGAAAGCCATTGGAATGATCCCGGCGAGATTGGAGTCGCGGCGCCTGCCCGATAAAGCATTGGTGGATATCCTGGGGATGCCGATGATCGTTCATACATGTAAACGCGCCGCGATGGCCAAACAATTGGATGAAGTATGCCTGGCCACGGATAGTGATAAAATACGAGAAGTTGCCGAAGCGCACGGCATAAAAGTGATGATGACCAGTCCAGATCACACTTGCGGTTCAAATCGTATTGCCGAGGCGATTCAAAATATTTCCTGCGATATTGTCGTCAATATCCAGGGTGATGAGCCATTGCTTTACCCTGAGCATGTCGATGCTATTGTCCAAAGTTTAAAAGGAGATCCCGAGATTAAATGCGCATTGGGAGTAACTGACTATGCCAAGAGAAACAGCCCCTCCGATATCAAGGCTGTTCTCGACTTGCATGGGAATGTCCTCTATTGCTCGCGGGCGGATTTGCCAAGCGACGTTTACACACCCGTGGAAAATTTGGCCAAGCTTTGCTTTCTTGTTGCGTTTCGAAAATCCTTTCTTCTGCAGTATGCTGCATGGTCGCCGACCCCCTTGGAACGGATTGAATACAATGAATATCTAAGAATCTTGGAGCATGGCGAAAAGATTAGGGCCGTCAAAATTGATGGGGCAAGAATCAGTGTGGATACGGCTGAAGATTTAGAAGTAGTGAGGCAGTTGATGGCGGAAGATGAACTCCGGCAGCAATATATGAAAGATAAAAATCATTCTTGATGAGCATTTGAACTTATTGCGACTTGTAATTGAAGTAAAAAAAGATATCATGCAGCAAGAAAACAACAAATACAGGGATTTAATAAGGATATCTGAAAATGCCACCGAACATGGCATGGATGCAATCCTCAACGAGTTTTTCTTCTTTTGTACTTTCTTAAAGGGACTGCCCTCACAGGACTTTCTTTATCGAAGACTGGTGGGGCGGCCATACAGCAAGCATGCCTTATGGAAAGCGATTCAGGGGAGTGCAAAGGGTTTCGCAAGAACATTGCTACGTTCGGTGCTTAACGGGCCCCTTTCTAATAGGCAAATCATTAGTGGTAAAATTGCGAGAACAACCGATATTCTTATCATTACTTGGTTGCATGATGCAGACATTCTATTAAAAAACAGGATAGACAAGGAAGACAGATATTTCGGTGGCCTTGGTGCGGCGATAAAGGATCAAGGATATCATGTCCAGTATCTTCTTACTCCCGTGACAAGACAAGTTGCGAAGAATTCCTTAACATCCTTAGGCTTGCACAATAACCTAATTATTGACAGTAATAATGTTCGGCCTTCTTCAAGGGATTTGGCATCTTCACGTAATAGCATTAGAAATTCATTCAGTTTCGACATGCGAATAGATGAACGTGTTTCCTGCATAACGGGTTTTCTTAGCTTGAGATATATAGAGTCCAGTCAATTATTAGCGATTCTATCCGATCAGTTTTTAAAATCGAATCTTGGCCATATTATCATCCCGTGGGAAGGACAACCTGAGCAGAAAGCCGTTTGCTTGGCAGCCCATGCTGCAGGGATAAAGGTATGGGGTTATTGTCACGCCGCATTCAATGCTAGTTATGCTAACTTGATAAACAACAACTGGGCATGGTGTCCTGACATAATGCTTACGAGTGGTTTGGGTTATGTGCCCCTCTTAGAGGACATGGGCTGGAAAAACAAGACCTGTCTCATTCGGTCCCTTAGATATTCGCAGCCACCAGCAAAAACAACATTCGAAGGCAAGATTTTTTTGCCTTACGATATTAAAGATTCAATTAATACGCTAAAGATTCTGAAATCAATGGTTTTTGACGGAAGTTGTACGGTTAAAGAAATACGATGCCATCCTGATAATTTAAAACATCCAGAAATCCGGGCGTTAATAAACATTATCCCAACGAACACAGATGCAGCGGGTGTATACGTGGGGGGATTTACGTCGGTACTTTTTGAAGCATTGCAAGCTGGTTGCACAGTTTATAATATACAGACGGATATCCTTAACTCTGAAGATGATTATAACAAATTCAATAAAATAAGAATAACTCGTCTAAATCAATTTTTACTAAAGTTCGAACCGATAGGCGATATGAAAGATTACTTTTTTTGTTTTGATGAAGATAGATCATTTAAGCTTTCCGGTTAAAATGCTCAACAGCTTAGCCAGCGTTCTTAGCCAATGGTTTAGAACTCCTTTTTTTGGGTTTGTGCAGGGGCACGCTTATTTGACGCCTCGTGATCTTGGACAAATCCGCAGCCATGTCGCTAAGCCTGCAAATGTAATTGTGACTGAATTTGAACAAGGATTTTCATCCATCGTTGGAGGAGGATGTGCCGTTTCGTTTGCTGCCGGTCGGATGGGTTTTTATGCTTTAATGAAAATCCTGGGAATCGGGCCGGGTGATGAAGTGGTTGTTCAGGGTGCCACTTGTGCAGTCATGGTCAATGCTATACTTCGCACGGGGGCAACGCCAGTTTATGCGGATATCGATCCTGAGACCTTTGGTTCTTCCGGGCAGCACATTGAAAGGTGTATTACACCGAGAACCCAAATGATTGTTGCCCAGCATTCATTCGGGATACCCTGCGATATAGAACCCATTGTTGCGATGGCACGCTCTCGGAAAATCTTTCTCTTGGAGGACTGTGCGTTGGCGCTGGGGTCCACGATTGATAGCATTTCTGTGGGCAACTTTGGCGATGCGGCGCTGTTTTCCACTGATCACAGCAAACCGCTCAATACTCTTATTGGTGGGCTTGTCTACACCCGTGATCATTTGTTGGCAAAAAAGCTTCAAGAAGTCCAATCATTTTCACTTGATTTGCCTGACTCGAAACAAAAAGCTTTGTGGCAGCGTATCTTGCTTGAACGGCGTTACTGCCGTCCGTCGAAATATGGCCGTATGGGCGTCATAGATCTGCTTGCGGCTGTCAGGTCAAAGTTTTTTAGACGAGTCGCTCCCTTTCTATCCGAGGACTTCCACGCTACACCCAGCTCAAGTTATCCTTATCCAGCAAAGCTTCCCGGTTTCCTGGCGGCGATTGGTCTTCATGAACTTGCGCGTTGGCCCCAAGTTACAGTAGACAGAAAAAAGGTTCTGCGTGGATTAGTGGCGGTGGCAATTAATAGCGAGATGAAGCATTTTTTGCCGAAGGCCTACCTCAACCGGCGTTTAGACATAGTGCCGTTGCGGTTTGCATGGTCACAGCCCGATGGTGCATTAGTAAGAGATAGACTATATTCCTTTGCGGATGTCACGAGGACTTGGTTTTTTCAGCCCATTATTGCCACTGTAGAGCCTCTCGAGAGTTTCGGCTACAATAGTGGGTCCTGCCCCATCTCTGAGCAAATCGGGGCGGGTATGGTGAACCTGCCTTGTAATCTCTCGCGCGATGATTCAAACCATCTGGTCAGCTTGTTCCGGAAGGTTGTGGCTGACAAAATATGGGAGCAATAAAAAATGACGATACCTGTTTCACGGCCATCAATTGGACAAGAAGAATTAAAGGAAGTCGAAAAAGTATTCTCGACGGGATGGTTGGGATTAGGTTCCACCGTATTCGAATTTGAAAATAAATTAAAAGATTACTTGGGGGCGCAGCATGTCCTTGCCGTCAATACCGGGACAACGGCATTGCACATCGCCTTGGATGCCTTCGGGATCAAAGATGGTGATGAAGTCATCGTGCCGTCTTTGACTTTCTGTGCCGGCATTCAAGTCATTACCGCTTTGGGGGCAAGGCCGGTTTTTTGTGAAATCAACCCTGACAACCTCAACATGGATATCGCTGATGTTAAGAAAAGAATTACAGCGAAAACAAAGGCGATCATGCCGGTTCATTATTGCGGCCAAGCGTGTGATATGGACGCGCTGATGGAAATTGGCAAGAAACACAATATTGTCATCATTGAAGACGCCGCCCATGCATTTGGTTCCTCATATAAAGGCAAGAAAATTGGCACTATTGGTGACGCGACATGCTTCAGTTTCGATCCCATCAAGAGTCTGACCTGCGGTGAGGGGGGGGCGGTTGTCCTAGCTGATGATAAAATTGCAGAATTAATACGCACGAAAAGGATATTGGGTATCGATAAGGACACCTGGCATCGCTACCGGAATGAACGCGCCTGGTTTTATGAAGTGACGACGCAAGGTTATCGTTACCACATGAGCAACGTTAATGCCGCTATCGGCATTGCCCAATTTAAAAAATTTGAGTCTTTCATCCACAGGAAGAAAGAGATTGTGCAAAAATATAATGACGCCTTCATGAATAATGACGGACTAAAAATTCTCACATGGAATCTGAAAGAAACTGCGCCTTTTACTTATATTGTTAGGGTCTTGAATGGCGCCAGAGAAGACTTGATTGAATTTTTGAATGGAAAAGGCGTCGGCACCGGTATCCATTACATCCCCAACCATCTGCAACCATTCTTCAAACCATTTGCGACATCATTGCCTGTCACGGAACAAGTTGGTGAAGAGATACTCACGCTGCCGTTATACTACGACATGACAGATCAGGATGTGGATTTGGTCATGGAATCAGTGATAGAATTCTTTGCGCGGAGATAAAATGGCTGGCGCACCTACCGTTAGCGTTAATCTTTGTTGTTTCAATTCGGAAAAATATCTTCGCGAAACACTGGATAGCGTGGTCAGTCAAACCTATAAAGATTGGGAGTTGGTAATCATCAATGACGGTTCCAGTGATGCTACGGAATCGATAGTCAGAGGATATATAAATCATGGATATCCCATAATCTACCATTATCAAGATAATAGGGGGCTCGGGTATTCACGAAATCAGGCGTTAATGCTATCTCATGGTGATTTCATTGCATTTATTGACCATGACGATATATGGATGCCGGAGAAACTCGAAAAGCAGGTACCGTTATTTTATCGGGAAACGAAAACTGCCATCGTGACCTCTAATGCGATCCAGTTTAATGAGGCCGGTAATAACGCTTTGTTTTGCAAGAAAAAACCCCCAACGGGTTATGTTTTTAGAGAGCTTTTAGAAAATAACTTTATTTGTCTGTCGAGCGCTGTCATCCGCAGACGTGCCCTGGATGATCCTGAGGAATGGTTCGATTCCAGATTCCGGCATGTCGAAGAGGCGGAACTGTTTACGCGGATAGCGTATACATGGTATCTTGATTATGTAGACGAGGCACTGGTAAAAAACAGAATTCACCGGGAGAGTTCTACATATTTGAGACCGGAATTGTCGCCCCGTGAAACGGAAATGATGATTTCGAAATTTGCAGGGATTTTTCCTGATTTCGAGAAGACATACAAGAAAGAAGTAGCAAATTTGCGCTTTTATATACAATACTACTATGCTCTGTCGGAATGGAGACAAGGGAAAAATTTTTTAGTACGTCAAAGGTTAAAACCGTTCCTAAACAATAAATTTAGAGCGCTGGCGCCTTTTTTATTGTCCGTTTTTCCTTATCGATACTATGAGATCGTGCTCAGGTGTTTTAATAATTATGTCAGACGAATTCCTACGGCTTAAGAGGGATAAGCCTATCCGGGTGCTTTTTTTCGAACCCTATCCTATGGGTTTGGGCGGCAACTTTCTCACGCAGCGGCTGATTCTTGAGCGCCTTGACCATACACAGTTTACACCCATTGTAGTGGCGCCGGTCGAGGGGGTGGCGCTTGCGGAATTCCGGAAGATGGGTATCGAGTGTGTGGTCATGCCGCCGCCCGGAACGCTCGACCGCTATGGCGGGGCGGCGCTCCGCGCCGGAATTCTGGGCAGGTTGAAAGCCACAATTGATCTGATGCACTACAACCTCAGGCTATCACGCTTTCTTCGTGAGCGACGGATCGATGTCGTGTATGCCAACTGCGTACGCGCCGAGATGAGTATCGGTCTTGCCGCACGTTTGGCGGGGGTGCCTTCACTCTTATATGTCAAGGGAGAGTTAAACAATCCGGTTATTGATCGCCTGTCGTTGATGCTGGCAGCGAAAATTCTGTTTTTCTGTGAACAGAACCGGGATGACAAGTATCCTGGTCTCGTACGCTCATGCCGTCAGAAGATCGACATTCTTAAAATCGGCCTGAATCCGTCGGTCATTGCGGAGGTCGAGCGGCGGGACAAATCTGCGCTTCGTGAGGAATTGGGCATTGATCCATCCTGCACGAATGTGATTGTTCTTGGACAACTCTATCGACCAAAGGGGCAGCACCTCGCCCTGGCAGCACTAGCGAAGCTCGTTGCCGACTTCCCAAAGGTAAGGCTCTATCTGCTTGGAGATCACGTCATCGATGACTATCGCCCCTACAAGGATGAGATGGACAAATTCATCGCGAAAAATAAACTTGCTGACTATGTACGATTTACCGGATGGCGCCGGGATGCACTTGATGTGATCGCCTTGATGGACATCATGATTCATCCCTCCCTATCGGAGGGATTTGGCCGTGCGGTCCTCGAGTCCATGTCCTTGGGGAAACCTGTCATCGCATCCAAAGTGGGGGGGCTGAGGGAGGCCATCAAAGACGGGAAGAACGGCTTTCTTGTCGAACCCGGCGATGTGGATGCGATTGAGCGGCGGTGGCGTGAACTCCTTGCTGACCCGGAAATGCGAATGCGTTTAGGGCAAGAGGCAAAAAGAACCGTCTTTGCCGAATATCTGATTGATGACAAGGTTGCCCGGCTGTCTGAAATCTGGATGGAAATGGCGCGCGGTAAAGGCTGATTATGTGCGGCATTGCCGGTGAACTCAGTTTTTCAAAACCTGTCGATGCCGGCCATGTGCAGCGCATGATGGATGCCCTGGTCCACCGGGGACCTGACGATGAGGGACTGTTCTGCGAAGGCAATATTGGTTTGGGCCACCGGCGGTTGTCGATTATCGATCTAACCGAAAGCGGCCGCAACCCGATCTGGACGGCCGATCGCTCCCTGGCCATCGTCTTCAACGGAGAAGTATACAACTACCGGGAGTTGCGGGCAGAGCTTCAGGGTCTTGGGTATAGTTTTGCAAGTGAAACGGACACCGAGGTTGTCCTCAATGCCATCCATTGCTGGGGCATCGAACCGGCGCTCGGGAAGTTTATCGGCATGTTTGCCTTTGCCGTCTGGGATGCCCGTGAGCGCTGTCTGCTCCTTGCCCGGGACCGGGCAGGCATCAAGCCGCTCTTTTATTCAAAAACCAGGGATTCCCTCCTTTTCGGCTCCGAATTAAAGGCGCTCTACGCCCATCCCGGTTATCAGAAGCGCCTTGACCGGCGCGGGCTTGGCGAGTATCTTGTCCTGGGCTACACCCTTGACGACGCCACGGTGCTGGCCGACACCTTCCGCGTGCCGGCAGGACATTTTCTCCGTGCCGGGGCGGATGGCTCGTTTAGCCTGCAGCGCTATTGGGGCCTTGATGGCATTAGGCGGGGTTCCTTTGCCGGCAGTTTTGACGAGGCCGTTGAGGAAATGGAACGGCTCGCGGATAGCGCGTTCGCCTACCGCCTGGTGTCCGATGTGCCGGTGGGGGTCTTCCTGTCGGGGGGGATTGATTCCACTTTTCTTGCCGCCGTCTTGAAAAAGCGGATCGGCGCCGACCTGCTGCACATCACCATCGGGTTTCGTGATGCCCGCTATGACGAAGCGCCAATGGCAACGCAAATCGCCGCAGAATTGGACATTCGCCATGAAGTCCGCTACATCGACGCCCAGGATGCGGTCAATGCCCTGCGGCGATTTTCAGAGATCTATGACGAGCCATTCGGCGACTCATCCGGTATGCCGACGGCACTGCTCTCGGCAGTTACACGGGAGTATGTCAAGGTCGCCCTTTCCGCCGATGGTGGGGATGAGCAGTTCTGCGGCTACGAGAGTTATCCCGAATATGCCAACCGCTATCGCCAACTGTCACGTATTCCGATGCCGTTGCGCCGTGGGGCGGCGAAAGCCTTGGCCGCACTTCCTTATGAGCAGTTACTTTCCCTGCATGTGGCGCGGCAGGGTGTTTCCCGAAATAATCCCCGCCTGATTTCAACCGTTGAGAAGGCCTTTGAGATCATGCGCGCCGGCACTCCGTCGGATCTGATCCGCATCATGAACGAAAAGGGATGGTCGGAACGAAAAGTCGGCGCCCTGCTTGGAGAAGATCTATCAGGCCTTTTTGCAGATAGCGTTTTCACGTCGCGGCTGGTCGGCGCCGACGCGACCGATGGCGCTCAGCTGATGGATGCGATGATGCGTTCCGATTACCAGAGCTTTCTTCGGGATGATATCCTGACCAAGGTGGATCGCGCCTCGATGGCAGTTTCACTGGAATGTCGGGACCCCTTCCTGGATCATCGCTTCGCCGAATTCGCTTACAGCCTGCCTTTGGAGTACGTTTATGCTAATGGCGAGCACAAACATATTCTGAAGCACATCCTGCGAAGATGGATCAGCGAACCGATTCTAAAGGTTCCCAAACGGGGGTTTGTGGTCCCCCTGTATGAATGGATGCACGGCCCCTGGAAGCCGCTGGTGCGGGAGTATCTGTCCCGGGAGCGTATTCGTGCGGTCGGTGTCCTCGACGAAAAGCTGGTAGCGTCTCAGGTAGAAAGGTTTTATCGTTACGAAGGCATTGGCGCCGAGAAGTTGCTCTTGTTGCTCAATTTCCAGATGTGGGCGGAGCGCTGGTATTGCCCATGATGGAAAAGAATGGCAATGAAACTGTCCAGCAGCGACTGGCCCGTCTGGTTGTCGAAGATATAACCGGTCAGTCCTTCGATATGTCGAACGCCGTAGTTGGACCGCTTGAGACCAACTATTTCTCATTCATCTTTTCCATTGAGACACATACGAGCCTTAATGCACAAAAAGTATTTGTGAAAATCCCCAAAGAGGATCTACGACAAAGATCGAAGTCGATTCTTCCGATTTCTCCTGCCGATCGGAGCATGGCCGAGGATGAGGTGGAAAGTCTGCGCGCTCTTGCCGACCAATGGCATTCAGCGGATCTGGGCGTGTCCTGGGTCCGACTCAGGAAGTATTTTCCCCAATACAACGCCATTGTCACGGACGCGGCACCAGGAGCTGATGCCTTCTCCGTATTCAGACGACTGGATCTGCGGAGTCGTTTCGGTTCGAAGCGGGATGGTATAAGGTTACGCGAGGCAATGACGCGGCTTGGCGCAGCCTTGGGGCGATTTCATCAAGGCAATGCCCGAAATGCGATCTTTCATGTGAATAAAGCCATGCCCAAACTTGAACGATACTGCCGGGAGCTTGGGGATAACGTCAGAAGTCCAATGCCTAACTATGTTATTCAGACGTTAAAATCCATTAGTGACATGGAGATTGAGGCGATCGAAGTGTCGACATTGAAAGGTATTGATATCCGCAATGTTTTGATGGATGAAAAGGACAGGCTGTTCCTGTTTGACCCGGGGCGCATGAAGCGAATTTGTCGTGAAGCGGATCTGGCAAGATTCATCATGACCTGCCGGATTCTTTACTGGGGAAGCGGACTATTTTTACTGGGACTGCGACCGGATTCCAACGCCGAGGACGCCTTTTTAGAGGCCTATTATTCTCATAGTGCGCCGCCATCGCCAAAGTTGCTCAGTTTTTTTCTGATCAAAGAACAACTCAAACATTGGCATACAGCGATGGATTCACTTTGGCGTCTTCCCTGGTCCATGCCTTTAAAGCGGCTGGTTGCGGCGATCTATGTCAATCCATTCTACAACCGTCAACTGGCTGTAGAACTAACAAGAGTGGTTTAAATGGGGCAGCCTACAAACTACGAAACTGACACGCTCAACGCGTATCGCTCCAAGCGGCGGGCGGCTGAATACAAGCGCTATCACACAAAGGACTGGAGTTGGGCGCGATTTTCCACCTGGCGGGAGCAGTGTTTACTTGCCCGCGAACTTTCGCGTTACTCATGGTCGTCCGGCGACCGGCTACTCGACATCCCCTGTGGCACCGGGATTTTGGGTAAGCTGCTACATGGCTTCCCGTTCCAGATTGTGGCAAGTGATATTTCACCGGAGATGATGGATCTGGCGCGAGACGAATATCCCGCAGATCGCCTGCTCGGTTGTGTGCAGACAGACATCACAAAAACGGGATTTCCGCGCCGATCATTCGCCTGCGTGGCAGTCATCGGCTTCATGCACCGCGTCCCTCTGGATATCAAACGCGCGTCCCTGCGCGAGATCTCAGCGCTGTCCAATAGAGTTGCGATAATTACCTGCAGCGTGGATAGCCCCTTCCAGCGGTTCAAAAAGAAGGTTCTTGGGATTATCCGCAAGGAAATTCCCCCCGCACCCTGTCCGGCGCCGCTGCGGGATATTGTCGCCGAATGTGAGACGGCCGGCTTCAAGGTTGTTCGGTCATTTATGGTGGTTCCGTTTCTATCTGCCGAGGCCATGCTGGTGCTTGAGAAGGAAAATAATTAATGAAAATAGCTATTGTTTGTCCTGACGGACGGTCTTTAATCCTGTTTTGCAAAGGTCTAATCAATGAATTACAAAGGATAAAAGACGTTCAGATATATACGCTGAGCTCAGAGGGCGCATATAAGGAAGAAATTGAGTCTCTCGGCGTAACTAGCATTGATGTTGATATATATCGCTTTATCAGTCCGTTGAAGGACCTCAAACTAATAATTGAATTGTATCGTATCTTTAAGAGGCAAAAATTCGACCTTGTTTATAACATCTCAACCAAGCTAAACATGTATGGCACCATCGCCGCTAAAATGGCGAAAGTTAATTATATTATATCCCATGTTGTGGGTTTGGGGTCGGTATTTTCGTTGACAGGCGTAAAAGGAAGATTTGTTAAGCTCATTTATTTTGCTCTGTATAGTTTATCGTGCCGGTTAAGCAATAAAATATGGTTTACCAACAAGAACGACCTAAAATATTTCATTTCCAATGGTTTTGTAAGTCAGGAGAAGGTATTATTAACAAATACTTGCCTGGATTTGGACTTCTATTCACCTGAGAGAATAAATGAAGATCAGACGGCAGAGGCAAGGAGGGAATTAGGACTGGGCGGACAAGATGAAGTAGTGCTTATGGTTGCGAGATTGATATGGCCTAAGGGTATCCGGGAGTTTGTCGAGGCCGCGGAGATACTCAAAGATCGATATCCATTTATCAAATTTCTGCTCATTGCACACCCGGAACCGGGAAGTTACGATGAAGTGCCGGTGTCCTATATTGATGGCGCCCTGAAGAAATTGCCCAATTTTATCTGGTTGCAGTATCGAGATGATCTTAGACCTTATTATGCCTTATCGATAATAAACGTTTTGCCGTCATATTATAAAGAAGGGGGCCATCCCCGGACACTCCTTGAACCAATGGCAATGGGCAAGGCTGTAATTACGACGGACAGCAAGGATTGTCGTGATGCTATAGAAGACGGGAGGAATGGCCATCTGATCCCGATAAAAAACTCCCAAGCTCTGGCGGAGGCTATCGAGGATTTAATATGCCATGCGGACAAACGAAAGGAGTTTGGTCTTTACTCCCGTATGAAAGTTGAGCGGGAGTTTGATGAAAAGGTAATTGTGCGGCAGGTAGTAGAGGCGTTCCTGGGAAAATAAGTGGGGGCACGGCATTGATAGAGAATAGAAAAGAAGAAGAGAGAAAGTTCCACGATAATTTAAGAGACGGTACATTTGGGCAACGCTGGTCGCCCGCGCTCGAAAAGCTAATTCAAGAAAACCCTTTATGGGATAATATGAAGTACTATTCAGTCGAGCGAGAAAGCCGTAAAAGAGTGCTTGGTTGGTTTTCAAGCAACTGTAAAGATAAAAAGGTTTTGGATTATTGCTGCGGCAATGGTGATGATAGTTTCATTATCGCGGAAGCGGGTGCTAAGGAAATAATTGGGATAGACTTGTCGGAGGTTTCAATCGAGAACTGCAAAAAAAGAGCGCTCCAAGAGAGACTTGAAGGAAAAATGTCGTTTAAGGTAATGGATGCAGAATCTCTTCAGTTCAATGACGGGTCATTTGACATTGTGAATGAATATGGTGCCCTCCATCATCTGAATCTTGAAAAAGCTTATTCGGAAGTGTCCCGCATCCTAAATGCGGAAGGGAAATTTTTATGTACCGAAACACTAGGACATAATCCTTTTATTCATTACTATAGAAAAAAAACCCCAGAGCTAAGAACACCTTGGGAGGTGGAACATATTCTGAAGAAAAAAGATATTTATATGGCAAAAAAATATTTCAAAAAAATAGAAATTTTAGGTTTCTTTCATCTATTTGCCCTTGCCGCTGTCCCCCTACGCAATACATCCGGTTTCAATATAATTCTATCTGTTTTAGAAACGATAGATTCCATTATCTTAAAGCTGCCCCTGTTGAAATGGCAGGCATGGCAGGTAGTATTTGTTTTGTCCAACCCCCAAAAACCTTAAGGACCAAGGTATGAGCACTGATTATCACCTGATTACAGAACATCCGGGGCTTAATGCAACCGCTGAGCAAATTGAGCGACTTTATCACCGCTACCGCTTTGCCGCTGATTATGCGATGAATAACAGGGTGCTCGAAGTTGCTTGCGGAAGTGGCATCGGGTTGGGCTATTTGGCAGAGAAAGCGCGAAAAGTCGTCGGTCTGGACATTGACACCCAGAATGTGGCGACGGCGAGACAACTATATGGAATCGCATCCCGTCGAACTGAGACTTACGGAGAAGGCCAGTCCAGGGATGAAGGCAAGAAGATTGAAGTCTGTTTGATGGATGCTCATCAATTGAATTTACCAGATAAGACCTTCGGCCTGGCGCTTTTGTATGAGGCGCTATACTACCTGAAAGATCCTGACGCTTTTTTCGCCGAAGCCAACAGAATATTGAATGACAAAGGAATATTGATAATCTGCACAGTGAACAAGGACTGGTCCGATTTTCATCCATCTCCTTACACGTATCGATATTTTTCCGTTCCAGAGTTGTATTCTGACCTTAATAAGTATTTTTCAACAGTGGAATTATTCGGCGCATTTTCTGTTGATGCGACTGGTTTTAAAAATTGGGTTTTTTCCCGGATCAAGCACATTGCGGTCAACTTGGACCTAATTCCGGGCAGTCTTGCCGCAAGGGCATATCTGAAGCGAATTTTTTTAGGACCTCTGAAGCCTCTTCCCGGTAAGATTTATGAAGATATGGCGCCTTATGATCCCCCCGTGCCGATCCCTCATGATCAGCCTAACAGGGATTATAAGATTATCTATGCTGTTGCCAGGAAAGAGCGGCAGTGATAAAACGCTCCTTCGATATGCTTGCCGCAGCGGTTGGCATTGCTGTCCTAAGTCCTATTCTCCTTTTGATAGCTTACAGAATCAAAGGTGAAGACGGCGGCCCGTTTTTTTACAGAGGGGAGCGGGTCGGGCTTCACGGGAGGCCCTTTCGTATCTATAAGTTCCGGACCATGGTGGTGGATGCGGAGATGCTGGGGGCATCCTCAACATCTGATGATGATCCCAGGATCACAAAGATCGGTAAAACATTGCGAAAATATAAGCTTGATGAGCTGCCGCAACTGCTCAATGTGTTGACAGGCAACATGAGCATTGTCGGGCCGCGCCCGGAGGTTAAGCGCTATACGGATATGTACACCAGGGAAGAGAAGGCTATCTTGACGGTCAGACCAGGAATTACGGATTGGGCATCCATCTGGAATGCCGATGAGGGAGCCGCTTTAGCAGGGATGGCAGATCCCGAGAAGGCTTATGAAGAGCTTATCAGGCCAACAAAGTTGAAATTGCAGTTGAAATATGTATATGAACAATCATTTCTGACGGATTTAAAAATTATCCTCTTAACATTGTTGGCCGTAATCAATCCCGGTAGCAAGGCCATTGAAGATATAAGAGGGCTAAAGATCTGATATATTATGTCATTAAATTTTGATTAAAAAAGCCGGAGGCATTCATGAAATACCCGCTGCTTTTGTTGGAAAACCTGTATCGCACCATGGTTCGGATTCGCCTTTGTGAAGAGAGTTTTGTGGAACCTATCCTGAATCGAGACGTTCATTGTCCTTGTCATTTGTATTCCGGTGAAGAAGCCGTGGCGACGGGGATATGCGCTTCTTTGACAGACAAGGACTATGTCTTTGGCAATCACCGATCGCATGGACATTATCTTGCCAAGGGCGGGAGTTTGGACGGACTCGTGGCGGAGATCTATTGCCGTGAAACGGGATGTTCCCGGGGCCGGGGGGGGTCCATGCATGTTATCGATATGGATTGCGGTATGCTGGGCTCGGCGCCGATTGTCTCGGGTACGATTTCTCTTGCCCTGGGTGCGGCGTTGGCGGCTTCCATAAGAAAGGAAGATCGCGTCGCGGTGACCTTTTTTGGCGACGGGGCAACTGGCGAGGGTGTATTGTATGAATCACTGAATTTTGCTGCTCTCATGAAATTGCCGATGGTGTTTGTCTGTGAGAACAACCTCTACGCGACGCATA